>Ga0206806_1122_pt2 | contig 10272 bp, 10 predicted proteins | sample Alteio_BWOrgCont_60_FD_152911 | JGI IMG/M metagenome (GOLD analysis project Ga0206806, IMG submission 152911) | Enriched cells from forest soil in Barre Woods Harvard Forest LTER site, Petersham, Massachusetts, United States -... | ecosystem: Environmental > Terrestrial > Soil > Temperate forest >... | reverse complement strand
AATTTGGCGGTAACGCTCCCGCCATAAAACATTAGCCAGCTGTTTACTTTTCTGTATCACCTCATCCTCTTCCCAGGCGGGGTTTTGTATATGCAGCGCTTCATGTATAATAATTTCAAGCTTATGCCTGCCGCGCAGGGTGGGGTCTATCTCAATAGTATTTTCTCCGCAGTGCGCCTGTCCCCATGCTTTTTCCCTGCCCAGCCTGCGATAAATAATTTTCATTCACTAAAATTTAAACTCACATAAATATCAATGCCGCATGTATGCAGCCCTGTAAATACCAGGTTTGTATTTTATTGTATCGCCGCAAGGCACAACCTGCAGGTATGTTTGCTTATCTGTTATGTTATACCAGTATAAAAAAGCAATACCTGTTGCGCCGCGCTGTTTAACCTCAATACGCTGCAGTTGTATAAGGTTTTCAGTTATTTCAACCGGCTCTTTTATTGCCAGGCAACCCGGCAAGGTCACACAAAGCATGTACAGCGCAACCAGTGCGGCCAGCAGCCAGCACAGTGCCTGCCGGTAATTATTGTTTGGCAGGTTGTTCTGTGCTGTCATTGCTGGTTGTTTTATTGTTAGCGCTATCATGCGCAAACAGCAGGCCTATACCGGCCAACACTGCAGTTAATGCTTCAACAAATTTTGTGTTATCGTGCAGGTAAAGTGTTACACCGCCTGCAATTGTTACAATGCCCGCACTGGTTGTTTTCCAGTTGTTAAAAATTGATCTCATGCTTTTTTGTTTTTACGTTTATTAGCCTGTATTTTTTTCCACTCGTGGTACCATTTCCAGCAGGTGTACAATGTTGTAACAGCGGCAGCAAGTATGGCACTTACACCTGCAGCATCGCTTATGGTAAGTTTTGAAATTATAAACAGAATCACCGATAATGCCGCACCCGATTTGCTTCTCCAGTCGGGCCCATTCAATATTTGTTCAAAATGATTGTCCATTATTTTTAAGCTCCTGTATTAAAATCCTTCAACAATTAAAAAACCCGTATCAGTAGCTCCTGTAACAGTAAGTGATGTAGTGCTTACGCTGGTAACCTTTGTTGTTGCCAGGCCGTTGGTGCTTACTACAACCGGTGCATGACTAAATGCAACAGGAAATGTGTAAGATGCTGTGCCGTTAAGTGCATTGCAATAAATAATAACCTTTTTGTAGCTGCCCCCCCTGCTCAGGCTCTGAGAATACAGCGCTGCCGCTTGTACTGCCGCTTACAGTTGATTGAGCAGCTATATTTAGTACGGCAGGAGTTGTTACTGAAGTTGAAACATTTAATAAGCCATCTATCTTGCTGTTCGCTGAACTGCCCGCCACATGCAAAGCGTAGTTATTAGTACCCGCACTGCTTGCACCGTTAACATACAATGATGATGTTTCAGTAACGCTTGCACTACCCGCTGTAACTGTGCCAATGGGATTTATCATTGCATTAGCAATAACAGCATGCGTACCTGTTGATGTTGTTACAGGGGCAGAGCTTACCAATAAATTTGAGTACGATGTATTTGCCCCTAAAGTAGACGATGTTGTGCCTCCTATACCCGTTCTGAAACCAACATTAGAAGCTGATGCGAACAGGTAATTGGCCGCGCCTGTTGTTGTTACACCCGCAGCAGAAGAAGCATCTAAATTACCTACTTGAGATGAACCGGAAGTTCTAAGGCCGCCGGCAAAAAGAGAAAGGCCGTTAAAGTTGGAATTGCCACCAGCAACATATAAGGCATAGTTGTTTGAAATAGTAGCGTTTGTGCCTGCAGCAGGTGCTCCTTGAATATAAACAGTAGCCCCGGTGGTATATGTAACCCCGGTGTTAGACGCAGCGAATGTGGGGGCATAAAAACTATTTCCTGTAACAAATGCGGCTGTACCAGAAGCAGCAGTTGAGTTATCGGTATAACTATTATTATTAGAGTGAAACTGAACTCCGTATGTTGTAGTATTCGGCCCGGTAGCACCACTATTTATTAACAACTTTGGATTTGAATTAGCTATTAAAGAGCCATTGCCAATTAACGTAGTGCCCGGTCCCATAAAATTATTGCCACCCTGCACATAAAGTGCCCACGGGTTTGTTATAGTGGTGTTTGCACCAGCGCCTGGTGCACCCTGGATGTAAAGATTGGCAGCATTTGTGTATGTTACCGGAGAACCGGATGTGGCGTTTGAAGCGGTTATTGTTGGAGTACCAATTGAATTTGCAACAGTAGTAGTTGCAACAGTAGCACCGGCGGCGGTAGAATTATCTGTAAGAGTAGACGCAGACACATTGAACAATTGCCCGGTTGTACCCCATGCGTTATTTGTTGCACTTGTATTTATATTAAATATAGCATTTAAATTATTTGTACCCAATGCCATCCTGCCATTAGAGGCAACTGAAAATCTTTGGGTAAATAATCCGCCCCCTGAAGCAGCACTGTTAGTGCCGGCATTTATAAGATACCGGCCACCCGATCCGACACTGCTTTCAAACGGAGCTATTTGCAAAGCAGAGTATCCAGCCGTAGACGACTGCGCGATTGTAGGAGTTATAGCGGCGAATGTTTGAGTTCCTGAAGAAGCTGTGTTTGTGCCTGCGTCAACCCACAAGGCATAATTTTGGCCGCTAACTGTTGCCGAAGCATTGCCATTTACGTAAAGACTGGCTGTGTTTGTAACAGCTGCACCACCTGATGTAACGGCACCAAGTGGGTTTATTACAGCATTTGCAAGTAACGCGTGCGTTCCGGATGCTGCTGTTGTAAGCGGAGAAGAACCCGCGATAATGTTTGTATAATTAGAACCGGCTGTAGAAAGTGTTGAATTAGAATTTCCATTAAAACCTGCTCTTGAATACACGCTGCTTGTTCCCCCAAAAGTTAATCCACTGTAACCCGAAAAAAGAGCGGCGGAAGTTGAACCAGGGGTAAAGAAATTAGACGCGCCCGGATTATTATCACCTCGTGTAGATATACCACCAAGAAAAGCAGAATTACCAGAAGCAACATATAAAGCATTGGAGGTTGTGATATTTACATTAGAACCATTGCCTGGCGGACCCGCTATGTACACATTTGCCGCAGTGGTATAAGTAACATTGGCATTAGAAGCAGCAAATGAAGGAACCCCAAATGAATTGGCTGCTGTTACTGTACCAACAGTAGCATTAGCAGCAGTTGAGTTATCTGCAGTAGTGCCTGCAAGTACGCTTACAACTGCACCGCTTGTACCCCACGCATTTATTGAACCCGCGCCGCCTCCGATCGAAAGCACTGTGTTTGCTGCAGTAGTTTTTATTCCTGCTCTTCCAAATCTGTCTACTTGAAATAAAGGTGTGTACGTACCAGCACCACTGCCAGCACTATTCGTTCCTGCATTTATAAGGTACGATAGGCCGGAGCCAGTGGTATTATAAAACGGCTGTACCATCAGTGCAGTTGAGTTGGCTGTTCCACTTTGACTTATAGTTGGCTGGATAGATACCCAGTTTTGAGAGCCTGAAGAAGCTGTACCAGTACCTTGAATAGTCATAATATTTGGCGTAAGACTTGTAGTTGAAGGGGTAAAGTCAAATACACCAGCAGAAGACGTAACAGAAGGGGCTATAGTAAATGTTCTTGCAGATGTAAGTGTTGTTGCTCCTAAAGTTGACTGTACACCAAATTGCAACGAGCGGATAACGCCAGAACTATTAGAATAGGTACCCAAAGTAAAGACATTGCTTTGCCACTGACCAACTAAACGTTCGTAGTTTGTATAATCAGGTTGGCTTGGGTTGTATATTGAAAAGCCCGTTGAACCGGAAGCAAAGGTTAGCGAATGCGTAGGTGTTGCTGTTCCAATACCTGTTAGCCCTGTATTAGTCACAACAAATTGAGGAGTAAGCGTACCTAAACCTTTTGAGGCATTTGATGTACTTGCGCGTATTAAATAGCTCGTAGCAGAACCATTAGTCGAGTCATATCCTTTTATGTCAAGCAGCACATAACCCGCTGCGCCGCTTTGGTTAATAGTAGGTTGAATAGATACAAAACTTTGAAAACTGCTTATTGCGCTTAAGTACCCGGAGTATGATGTTATTATACCTTCACGCGTTGCTCCTGGGTTAAAATCAAATATACCGTAGCCATTTGTTGTGTCAGGGTTTATTGTTAACAATCTGCCAGATGAATTAAACCAAGGAGTTGTTGACGCGCCCAGTATAATTGACGTTTTGGAGCCGGTGCCGCCAAACACCGTGCCTATTGAGTATAGACTGCTATTAACCCAGCCCATCGCCATTGCCTTATAGTTTATAGTGTCACTGGAAATGTAGTGGGCAATATCGTTGCCGAATACATTAAGTTTTCCAGTCATGCTACCACCTGCCAATGGCAAATAAGTTGATGCGGCCGTTGAAGAAGGAAGATAATAATTTACTGGTTGATGTCCTAAACTGTCAGAGTTCCCAGAACTTATTTTATTTACTGCCGCCCTATGAACTGTTAAATTATTGTCCTGCCACAAGTAATTTTGATTTGTTGACGTAACGCTGTCTGTGCCTATCTGTACACTCTTATTTGACAGCCCAATGTTCACCGCACCGTCCGAATTTATTGCAATACTATCACCTCCAAATAAATCAATATTTGATGATCTATTTTGTCTATCGGTTGCAAATAAGGTTATTTGACTGGTATCAGTACCTATAAAAAACGTCTTTTTTTGTGTTGCCCCTTCACTTAATAAAGTATATATTTCTGCAGGACCACTTGCGCGATTAACTATTAACCCAATAGGGGAATGTGGGTAAGTTTGAGCGGAATATAAACCAATCCCTTGGCCACTTCCGATTATCGCGCTTAAAGAACTATCTTTATATAGGCTAAATACCAAATTTCCAATACTATCATATACATAATCATGCAGGCGGTTATTTATGTAAATATCGTGTGTTAATATATTTCCATTCATTGCGTCCAAACTTCTTTCCCAGGTATAGGCATTTAGTTGTGTTGGTGTTACATATTTGCCAATACTGTCACTATATTTAACATAGGCATCAAGTTCTGGAGTATTGCTAATTTTGCTCCACTTAATACCATTCCACCAATAAGGATTACCGTCAAGGCCACTTTGTATAGCACCTGGTTGAGGATTAATAGCCACAGTATCTCCATAGGGGGTTCTTAACGTTTTTGATGCCCATATACCAGGGTACTTAACGCCGTAGGCGTTTGGATATTTAAGATATTTGCTTGTGTCTTCCTGGGCATACAAAATATGCGCAGCAAACAGGAAAATAATCAGTAGTAGATGTTTCATATACCTATATATAAAAAGTGCTGTTTTGTCTCACTTTTTTTGAAAGTTTTTTAACTTTTTTTTCGTGGGCGTGCTTAAGCACGAGGAATATTTTAATTATGTCCCGTTTTTAAAATTTCCGGTACAGTATTAAAAAGCGCTCACCGGCATTTGCCGGTACACCAAGATTTATGTTTACCAGCGGGTCATCTGACGATCCCCATAAAAATTCTGTGCTTTGATTGTCATCAAATGCGGTTACTTCAAACTGGGTAAAGGTTTCGCGCACCATCATTAAAATATTGTTGCCCCGCAACTGCGGTAACGTAAGGGTTGTACCTTCATTATCGGTGGCGGTATATACTGTATCGTAAACAGGTTTCATAGATGTATCAATTATGGGGAATGTGAATGAATTGGCAGGAATGGCACATATATTTTTATCCCAGGGTGTTGCAATGCTAACATCAGCGGTAATGCCTGCAAAGCGGTCGTTCTCTGTATCAGTTACAAATACAACGGGTGATGCTGCAGCAATCTTCCAGTCAGTATAGGCGCTATAATCCATCTGTGCTAAAAAATCCATCGCTATATTTAGCATATCGCTTTGCACATCCTGCTCATTTTGTTTGGTATCAGCCGCTACATGCACCAAATCAAGAAAGAACAGGCGAAATGAAAATGTTACCGTTTTACTCACTACATCAATATTGTTGCCCGGAATGTCTAATGAAAAGCACGCGGGATATGCCACCGTTTTATCATTTAGCGCATCGGTAATGTTGGCCGGGCTGCTGAATGATTGTAGTTGCTTATGGGAATCAGCCAGTATTTTTATGCGTTGTATTACTTGGTTTAGAGTCATAATATTTTTGTATAAGAAATTGATTTTAAAAAACAACCCACAGAGTTAAAAGAGTTTGTTATGGCGTTTCACGGAGTTATCACTTACAAATATTGCCCCATCCATGATCTGCTATTGAAACGAGCGTGGCAACGATGATGCTATGAAAAACAGATGCTTGTACCATGCCTCTTATTACCGCCCTTTCAGGGCTTAGTCAATTTGTTTGTTGCTATTTTTCGATGGGCTGCACCCATCGCTGATATATAATCGCCCTTTCAGGGTTGTAGTAAAGTGAAGTATTTCGCAGTTTCACGTTTCACTTCTCACTTTTCATTTCTCACTTCTCGCTTCAGCATTCATCACAATACGGGCGATTGCCCTGGTATTTTTCTACGTATGTTTTGTAGCGGCGATGATGCGGCCCTAGATAAATTGGGCTGGTGTATTGCACACGCACGGGCCGCTTATCATCAATGCCACTACCGGGGTTTAGGTATTCGGGAAATTTGGTTGGTGCATTTTGCTCCAGGTACAGCCTGCAGCGGTTGGCATAAAACTCTGCGCGCTTGCGGTAAGTGTCTGCAAGACTTATAATTTCTGCCATGGTTGGTAGTTGCGTATTATCGCCCTGCTTGCGCACTACACCTTTGTTGGTTAGCTGGTAGCTCATGGTTTCGGGCGACTCAGCCAGCGTGTACCAAATAAGGCAGTCAATTAAATAGTTGTCAAGCAGGGTTTTGTAATCGCCGCTTAACGTGTCTGCATTAACATCCGCCTGCAGCCTGTTAAATAAAGCCGTGCCGAGCAGTGGCACCACATACATATCCTGTGCTACCTTAATATCAGCATACAGCAATTTCTCATCTATGTTGCCGTGTATTTGTGTGCGCTGCTTTAGTATGTCAACACTTATTAATAAAATATTTTGACTCATTTTCTTACCTGTTTAAATTTTCGTCTTGTTGCTTATTGCAGATTGGCGATTGCAGATTGCAGATTTTTTTCCATACCTCAATCTTACTTTGCATCATGGTCGGCAAGCTTTTTATCGGTGCAGGCTTTGTAGGCTTCAAAAGCCTGCTGGTGGTCTGCCAGTTGCTGCTTAACCGCTTTAAATGCTTCAGATAAATCCTGGCCATCTTCCGCATCGCCAATGTTGGCCCCCTCCAAACCTCCCCCCTTAGGGGAGGCTTTCGATGCGGGTGCGGTTGGTTGCTTACTACCCGGGGTGGCCTTTGATGCGGGCGTTACGGCGGTTATTTTACTGTTTTCATCAACCGTAAACTGCGTACCATCCTGCAGTGTGTAGCTGCCTGCTTTTGCGGGGCTGCCATTAACCAGCACATCGCCACCGGGGGCTAATGCGCTTATTTGCACGGGCGTACCATCCTGCAGCTTGTATTGCTTGCCTGGTGCGCCGGGGGCCGCTGGTGAAGGCGGCGTAGCTGTATCAAATACCAGCTTTTTAATTTGCGCGAGTTTTTCTGCTATTGTCATAATTGAAGTTTGAATATTTAGAGAGAAGTCCGGAAGACGGGAAGACCGAGAGTCCGGAAGTTTAGGAGTTTGAGTGTTTGAATGTTTTATTGTTTGATTGTTTGTCCGAAGGGCTCCTTTGGAGAATGTTCATGGATCGCAGAAGGTTATTACGCTTCAATCCAATCTGCCACGAAGTGGCCCCTTTGGGGCAATCTGCAATCTGAAATCTGCAATCAATCCTCATTTAGCAATTCCACAATCTTTTGCCAGGCTTGTTCGGGTGTAAGTTTTTCAGCTCCCATTTTAAGGGGCATTAGTTTAAACAGCCCTTCAACACTAAAGCCTTTTACTTCGCCGGTTTTTATTTTTGCCCATACCGTATTGTTGTTAACTTTTGCGCTTATAAACCAACTGCCTTCGGGCACATCCTCAAAACCCTTCATGGGCTGTATGCCGCGGCTGGTATCGGTTATAAAGCTTTCAAAAATGCAGGTATCGCTTACGGGCGCTTTGCTGTCGTGCATTATGTTGAACGATGCCATAAGCCCTTTTGTAAAAAACTTTTCTACAATGGCCTCGATGGTGGCTTTGTCAAACACAACAAGGTATTCGCCGTACTCATTATCCTTGCGATAAATGGGCGTGTTGGCCAGCATGGCCGGGCCGCTTATAATTTGCCTGTCTTCATTTACCGTAAACTGCAAAGGTTTTTGCATTTTAAAGGCAAGAAAATTTTTTTCAATAGCCGGTTGGTCAACCAGGGCTACGGCCTGCACTTCAAGCGGACTGTCTTCGTTATCGTTAATGATGCATTTAAATACTGGTAGCATATATACCTATATATAAAAAGTGCTGTTTTGTCTCACTTTTTTGGCAACTATTTTTAAACTTTTTTTTGGGGAAGAAGAGAAAAATAAAACGGTGTTTAAAATAAATGAGATACGCTTTATATTTTTTACATATACATAAATTGCCAAATTTTTTAAACATGCCCGGGCACCAACTGTGCTTTATTTTTCGCTTTGCTTATTTAAAATAGTTTTTATATTTTGCTAAAAAATTTAACTGCCATGAAATACCTTTTTACCCTTATTGTTACAATGTCTTTCTTATCCTGCGCGCAGCATTCAGCAAACAACAATGCTTCCAACCAACCGCAAAACCGATTGGTAAAATATGTTAATGATATAGCAGCCGCTTCGCCCGGCTGGGATAACAATAACGTAACCAAAGACGATTTTATTAAGAAACTTTGCAAACGGTTTAATCAAGACATAAAAGACAGCAACCTGCTTGATAGCGAATATTTTACACTGGACCAGCTTACCAATGCTTCACCTGGTAAATATGTGGCGAGCTTTAAAATGTTTGATTTGAAAGCGCCAAGTGTGCGTGGCAATCCTTTAGACAGCACTGAAGTAAATGTTGATGTTTTTTCTATAATACCAGATTCTCTTGCCAAAACTATAAAAACGGGAGCCCTTTACAGTCTCGATTTTTCAAAAGACAAGTCGGATACATTATTTAGTGCTCCTTCTGATCTATACCCGATAGATATAAACTATTCGACAAGTACTATACATTACTGTTCCCTGGGCACTCACCATATACAAATCAAAAAAATAAGGCCTTTTGGTACCAATTAATATAGCTGTACAAAAACTCTTAGATAAGCATTATTTATATTACAGATTCAATTTAGCCCCCAGCCTCGCAGCCCTGTTAAGCCTTGCATCGCGCTCCCGATTATTTTGTATATCGCTATCCAGTACATAAACGCGGCTGGCTGCGTTGCCTATCTGGTTTATTTGATCCTGGTTGAGGGTGGTGGATGTTTGCCTTGCATATTTGAAATAGTTTTTATATTTTGCTAAAAAATTTAACTGCCATGAAATTTTTGATTGCCGTAATAATGTTATCTGCTACTTTGTTTGGATGTAGTAACAACCAGTTTCAGCAAGCTATAAAGGAAAACACTATTGATTCATTGTTAAGTATTTACAACAGACGGTCAGGCCAATTACCAAACGAGTTACAACAGGTAGAATATAAAAAAAAGTTTCTTGATACAATCAACAGTGTTTTAAAGGATTCATTAAATTTTGACATGGGCAATATTTTGGTTACGTCCGATGTAATGGCAATCAATAAAAATTTTGGTGTTACAGCTTTTATCGCAACATTTAGTGACAGGCATCATAATGAATATAATTTTGAATTGGATTATCCCCTTACCGATGATACATCAGTGACTAAAAATTCTAATTATAACTTTCTTAAAAACATACCATCACATGCCGATACCATGTTACATTTTTTTTACTTGGGCTCGGTTGATTGGAAGGATAATACCAATACCCTTTCAATAACCGCAGTACCTTTTGGCCCGAACTTTAATTTAGATAGTGCCAGAAAAGTCAACCTTATGAGAAAAAAGAAGTAATTCACTCGAACTATCCCCCCAGTCTCGCAGCCCTGTTCAATCTTGCATCTCTTTCCCTGTTATTTTGTATATCGCTATCCAATACATAAACGCGGCTGGCTGCGTTGCCTATTTGGTTTATTTGATCCTGGTTGAGGGTGGTGGATGTTTGCCTTGCATATTTGAAATAGTTTTTATATTTTGCTAAAAAATTTAACTGCCATGAAATTTTTGATTGCCGTAATA
>Ga0206806_1171_pt1 | contig 10363 bp, 9 predicted proteins | sample Alteio_BWOrgCont_60_FD_152911 | JGI IMG/M metagenome (GOLD analysis project Ga0206806, IMG submission 152911) | Enriched cells from forest soil in Barre Woods Harvard Forest LTER site, Petersham, Massachusetts, United States -... | ecosystem: Environmental > Terrestrial > Soil > Temperate forest > O... | reverse complement strand
GGGATACTTATGACGGAGACCATGGTACCTCACTGCACCTACTGGGTATGGATGAAGGATTTAATGATGCTGCATTTGATAGAGGTATTGTAGTACACGGTGCTGACTATGTGTGCAGCAGGTATGTAGCTGCCAACCAGCGCCTGGGTCGTAGCTGGGGCTGCCCGGCAGTATCCTCGAAACTGGCGCAGCCCATTATAAATACGATAAAAGACAGCACTTGTTTATTCATTTATTACCCGGACAAAAAATACCTGCAAAGTGCTTATTGGCTGAACAAAAAAGTGAGCCTTCCTGAAAATAATCCTTATGGTGATATCTCAGCAGATGCGATCACCAAACCTCATCCTAAGTCAAAGATCTATAAGTACATGACCAATGGTAAAGTAGACAGCGTAAAAGTTGTAACCATACCAGAAGCAGCCAATTAATTTGCCAGGGCTGATATTAATTTTTCATCGCGGTGATATATGTCTCTTGTAAACTGAACGTGTTTGCCGGTAGTATCTTCGAACGCAGTGAGGTATGCTATATGCACCGGTATCCTTGTTTTAAGTACCTCCCATCTTGTTTTGTGTGTTTCTATAATAGTATCGAGCTTACCGGGGGTATAGTTCTTTTTCTCTAACTCAGACAGAATATAAACTGCCATTTCCTGAGGGTGCTGCAGACGGATGCAACCTGAACTGAGTGCACGGAAATACTTTCCAAAATCGCCACGATGTGGGGTATAGTGTAAATAAATATCCCATGGATTTGGCAAATTGAATTTTACATAGCCGAGGGAATTATCATCTCCCGGATCCTGCTTGTAGGTGAAGTTTTTCAGATTTTTTTGAGTAAGTCTTGAGGCGTTGACCAGCTTACCTTTTCTGTCATACGCTTTGAGTCCTTTTTGGGCCAGATATTTTTTACCGCTTTTCTCAAAACCAGGCACTACATCCTGTTTCAGGATAGTGGGTGGTACACCCCATGGAGGGTTGATAACAATGTTGGCCATTTTTGCAAAGAGGGATGGTGTCTGCCGTTCAGGCTTGCCCACTACCACATTCATATGGACCACATTGGCACCTTCTTTGCGAAGGAACAACTGCATAAGGGGGACATCTACTATAAGGTACAGATCACCGAACTGTTGCTGCATCCAGCGGATGCGCTCCATATTGGCACCAAGCTCATTCATATAGATCGCGGGTGTCATAGCAAGATGAGCAAAGGTGGTACTATCTAACTTACCTGTAGACCGAATACCCGTATACCGTTGGTATGTAGCTATTAGCTGGGCTTCTTCGCTCATTGTGTCATTATGCACCGTTTCTATCCAGGGGAATTCTGTTTTGATGACCGTATTGATATTATCCACCAATGTACTGTCCGGGTGGGGTTCTGAGTGGATACCTGCAATTGCTTTATTAAAATCCGAGTCTACTGCTAAAGTATAATAGCGCTTATACTCATTGCGGAGGAGTGAATAAGTAGGTACATAACTCCTGTAATTATCAAGCGGAGTGTATTTCCCTTTTTCGACCAATAACTGTGGTGCATTCCATACCGAATCATTTTCATGAAACCATAATGAATCTACTGTCTTTGGCGTGACGTACCCTATCAGGAGATCATGAGCCGCGGCAAGGTAGCTATGTGTGAGCAGGGTATCGAAAGCTACCGCTTCGCCAACTCTGTTTTTTTTACCGGTATCCAGCTTTGCTTTTAGCTTTTTTATGGCGGTCAAATTGTATTTCTCCGGGTCAATGCCATCCCAGCGCATATCTTCCAAATCGCTAATAAGTTTTTCAACCGACTCTGCCGGAACGTAATTTTCTTTTACCCAGATAGGCTGGTACTCATCAAGCTCATAAGCGAGTCTTACATCTTCGGAGGTGGTCCTGGCTTTTTTCATAGCGGTTGTATCTATTGGCTTTAGAACAGACTCCAGTTTATCAGAAAAAGATTCATCGGAAAAACCGGATGGACTGGCTTTTTTATGTACGCGCTTACATGCGGTAAAAAAAGAAAAAAAGAAAACCAATAAAAGAAATGGGAGAAAATACTTACCGCTGGGTATGAGCTGCATATGGTGGCTAATGCCTGTGTTTAGATTATTATGTCGCAAAAACTATTCCAAAGTCTTTTAAATCGCCAGTTCTTTTTGGGGATCCCAAAACCGGTTCTCAAAATCCACTACTTTATCGTCCTTTATTTTTATCCCTTCTTTCTCTAACAACTGCTGCATTTTTTCAGGAGGTGAAAAATGGTGCTTGCCGGTAAGCATTCCATTCCTGTTGACAACCCGGTGAGCGGGCACTTTCGGCCTGAGTCCAAGACAGTTATTCATGGCGTAGCCGACAACCCTGGCCCCTGAAGCCGCGCCTATAGCCGCTGCTACAGCACCATAGCTGCTGACCCTGCCTTTGGGTATGCACCGCACAACCTCATAAATGATGTCGTATATGTTCTCCTTACTGCTTTTTTCCGTCTTCATTGACTTCTTTCTCTTTTAATAACAAAGTACGTTTTGGCTCAGGAACATTCATATAATTATAAGGACAGTGCAGACAGCCATTGCCACAACAAAATCCCCTTTCCTGAAGGTATGTTGCTGTAAATACAAGCAGCCCGTTCGGCAATGTATAATAATCCTGCCCTTGTTTCATCTGATAGGCCTTATCTTTTTGTCACTATTCAACAGGTACCTCCTCTTTATTTTCTTTTTGAAACCTGCCTTCTAAAGCTATTAGTGCCTGCGGGAGCGAAAAGCATATGTAATATATGGTACGCCCATCTGCGAGGTGCATTTTTTCATAGAAGGTTTGTATTGCCAAAGGGCCTGTGGCCATTCCTTTGCCATAAATATCCGCTATATTTTCATGGATAGTACAGCCTTGCCCAGCTATTGTTTCCAGGGTAAAGTCATATAGCTCTTTAGAATCGGTCTTAAGATTTATACGTGCACCAGGCTTAAGTATTTGCTGATAGGCATGCAGAAACCGGGGGTGTGTCAACCTGTTCTTTGGTTTCTTAAGAAAGGGGTCAGAGAAGACGATCCATATCTCTGAAACCTCTCCGGGATCAAAGTATTCTGTTATCTGCCCAATCTGGATACGTAAGAAAGCCACATTACCCAGGCCCTCTTCCAATGCGGCCTTTGCTCCTGTATATATACGGTTGCCTTTTATGTCTATGCCTATATAGTTGTTGTCCCTGTGCTGCCTGCCCAGGTTCACACTGTATTCGCCTTTGCCACATGCGAGCTCAAGGGTGACCGGATGTGCATTTCCAAAGAAAGTGTGCCAGTTGCCCTTCATATGCTCCGGGTACTGAAGTACATTTTTATAGGTGTCTATAGCCTGGAAGCGGATGAGTTTTTTATGTCCCATAAGGCAGCAAAGATACTTGGTTGGTGAAAACTGAGCGTTTTAAAAAAGTGCCAGGGCTCAATAAATTTACAGTTATATATTTTTATTTTACGCTTGCGATGCACATCTTCATATTTAGGGCAAAAAATGCCGACTTGTTTCCCCTGATGGTCGAGTTTTAGGAGCATACTTTTATTCATGATAAAATATGTTATGTATAATGGTGTTTGAGATTGGCATATAAAATTCATAGCGTTTTTATTTTCAGGGGTTGTGTCATTTTGTGTCATGTCGCGGTACACAATGTTTAATCCTTATTTCGTGCAATTTAAGAATGGTATTTTTTGTAAAGCGGGAGTTGGGCCCAACAAAATTTTAAATGCAGTGTGGACAAGGGTTTTAGGGATAAATAATGGTAAATTATTTATGTTTTTTACCACAACCCGCTGCTAAAAATACAGTTATGCATCCTTCCGTATTAAGATGTCAAAGGAAGTCTTCCCATTCATCTAGCCATTTTCCCATTTCAGGGGTTATTTTGTCATGGTTTTGTTGATTTTTGGAACAAGTACTTATATTTGCCATCAAGGACTTAATTTATACCGATAAATTAAAATATAGCATATGAAAAAAAGAATTTTACTATTTACTCTGATAGCAGGGTTTGGAGGATTAATAACAAGTAGTTATGTGGCAGGACCTTCAAGTCAGGGATATGACTGCTCAGGAGCAGATGTGAACTCAGGTAGCGGAAATCCACTGGGATGCAGCACCGGAGGAACCTGTCATGGTGGTGTTGGCGCATCAACAGCAGGTATCACTGTAGTGCTTGAACTGGATTCTGCAGGTGTTATTACATCTACTACAGCATCAGGTACCGGACATTATAAGCCCGGGGTCACTTACCAAGTGAAAATTACAGGTAAAAATACCACAACGACAACGAATCTAACCAAATGGGGATTCCAGGTTGCAGCAACCAAAGGGGCAACAGCAGCTACGTCTCCTGTAAATGCGGGAACGCTACAATCAACAGGGTTGCCTACAGGATTGGCATATTGGACTGCTCCGGGCACTACAACTACTTTTTTTGCCAATGTTGTAGGCCATAACACATGGCTCAACCCTGCATCCGGCACCGGCGGTACTGGTACAACCTATATTGACTCATTTACCTGGACCGCACCAGTTGCCGGTACCGGCACCGTGTCCATATTCGGCGCTCTGAATGCTGTAAATGATAATGATCTGGCTGATGCGGGAGATCTGTGGAACACTGCACAGTTAGTGCTTGATGAAAGCACTACCGCTGGCATTGAAAATGTAACAAACAATATCAGCCTGAAAGGATTCCCTAATCCGGTAAGCAATACACTGCAGTTACAAATGGACAATGCTACACTGGGCACTTATGCACTACAGGTATATGGTCTTGATGGTCGTAGTGTAGCTAAGGAAACGATAAATGTAAATAGTGGCACCTACCAGACAGCTATTAATACTGCTAACTGGGCTCCAGGAATGTATAATGTTGTGATCACAAAAGATGGTGTAAATAAGGTAATAGCAGTAGTGAAACAATAGTAGATAGTAGATAGTAGATAGTAGATAGTTATATAAGAAGAAGGCGCCTATATGGCGCCTTCTTTATTGACCAACATTACGTATATTCATAGGCAAGGTTTTTGCTGTATACTTATTATTTTCAATACTATATGGGACAAAAATTCATACTTTATATATTCATTTGCATCGTTCTTTTTTCCTGTAAAAAAGAAAATACGAATGCACCGGGGACATTGCCCAATAGCTATAGTAACCAGGCATTGGGGGCTTCAGCGAAGGATATGCTGCGGGATGACCAATACAACAATATCACGATACAAATAGAATATATGCCAGGCTATCCGCTTGATACGGCAACTCTCAGCAATGTAACATCTTATCTCAGCAGCATCTGCAATAAACCGGGCGGTATCAGCATAACCCAGACTGAAATACCCTCAGGCGGGGATACACTTAATGTAACCCAAGTGGCCATAATAGAGAGCCAGTACCGTACTGCCTATACGAGCGGGAACACACTTGCACTGTATATACTAGTCACTGACGGGTATGATACAGCGGCAAATGTCTTAGGGTTTGCATACCGCTGCACCTCTGTCTGTCTTTTCGGAAAGAATATTTATGACCGGTCAGGTGGTTATGATGAACTGACAAGAATAGCCCTGGAATCAGGAGTACTGGAGCATGAACTGGGTCATATAATGGGACTTGTGAATAATACGACACCAATGGTAGTGCCGCACCAGGACACCGCACATGGTTACCACTGCAACAACCCCAACTGCCTGATGTACTATGAGATGGAGACCAGCGATAATGTATTTGGGATGTTAGGAGCAAACAATATACCAAAGCTGGATAGTAATTGTATGAATGACCTTGCGGCAAACGGAGGAAAATAGCACCTTCAGTGATAATATATTATCTTTCCGATCTTCTTACTAATTTTGAGCTAAACAACAATTAACAAAAGTATGTTACAAGGCAAACTAATAACAATGGATGAGTTCACCATCCAGGAGACAAGAAAATTTCCACAAGCAACCGGTGAGCTATCCTCCCTTTTACGTGACCTGGGGCTGGCAGGAAAAATAGTGAACAATGAAGTGCGCAGAGCCGGACTTGGTGATATCCTTGGAAAACATGGCGCAACCAATGTGCAGGGAGAAGAGCAGATGAAACTGGATGTCTTTGCCAACGATACGCTTATCAGTATATTAAAGAACAGTACAGACTGTGCAGGGATAGCATCGGAAGAGAATGATGACCATATATCTTATGAAGATACTTTCTCTGCCAACTCAAAGTATGTAGTGCTTTTTGATCCGCTGGACGGATCCTCTAATATTGATGTGAATGCTCCTATAGGTACTATATTTGCCATATACCGCAGGGTAAGCGAACTGGGTAAACCCTGTACACAGGCGGATTTTATACAACCCGGCAACCGCCTTATGGCAGCTGGTTATATCATTTACGGTTCAAGTACGATGATGGTGTATGCAACAAAACTAAGTGTGAACGGATTTACATTGGAGCCTTCGATAGGAGAATTTTGTCTTTCTCATCCTAACATCAAATGCCCGGAGAATGGCAAAATCTATTCGATAAACCAGGGTAACAGTATTAAATATCATGACGGCATGCAGTCATACCTGAAATATTGTATGGAAGATAATAAAGAGGAAGGCCGCCCTTATTCTCACCGCTACATAGGCTCTATGGTAGCAGATATGCACCGCACCCTTATAAAGGGCGGGATATTTATATACCCTGCTGACAAAAGTGCTCCGAAAGGAAAACTACGCCTGCAATATGAATGTAACCCAATGGCTTTTATTATAGAAGCAGCCGGCGGAAAGGCTGTATGCGGCAAGCACAATATACTGGATATAATACCCACCGAACTGCACCAGCGGACACCTATCTATATAGGATCTAAAAATATGGTGAACAAAGCACTGGAAATGGTGAAGGAAAAAGAAGTTGTAGCTTAAAATAAACTGTTTTTTAAAAGAGCCGCCGGGATATCCAGGCGGCTCTTTTTATTGTCTGGATTAAATAGTATTATTTTTCCCTGGCATTTTCCTCAGGTTTGTATGCAATACCTGAATACTTACATCCCGTTATCAAGCAAAAAACAATTTTTTCTTTAACGATCCTATTCACATGTATTGCCAATTGATAGAGCGCTCTTGCTTCTTCAACTTCAGGCATATTAAAATTAGGATAACGCGCCCGTATTGCAAACGCATTGATATTAAGCGGATCAATTGTACTAAATATAAAATCGAAATTTGAACATTTTGACAGAAGGAATATAATATCATGTGTTTTTTTAATCTCAACACTATGATAAACCAAAAATGCTTTGAGCGATTATTCTACCGCCTGCTGGCCGTGGAAACATGCGTAATCAAGTATCATTAGTTCTATTTCAATCAGCCGTTGCGCACTTATTATGTCATGTTCCGCTTTATACAGCCACTCGTTGATATAGTCTTTCAGATCATTGCTCATAAAGATATACCCTCCATTAACGCTGTACGAACGATATGTCCTGGTAATTTCTGTTTTCGTGATATTTCTTCTTCGCTGAAAACAATTATATCCACAGAAGCATCAATTGCATTAACTATGGCGTGATTTAGTTTTGTACTCCAGTTAATACTTTCCTTTGGCGTAATCGCATTGGGGTAATAATCATCAAATCATAATCGCTATGCTTATCTTCTGTACCACGTGCACGTGAGCCAAACAGCAATACACGACAATCAGGTGAGTATGACCGTACTGTCTTTTGAATAGTATCATATATTGCATTACTGTACATCGTACAAATATAAAAAATTCAAGATAACCGCAATTATTGTTCCTAAGGAACAATAATTAACTAAACAAAAATGCTATATCATCTTTCGTCAGGCGTTTTGCAAAAGCACTGTCATCTGAGACCAGGTCATTGGCAAGTGTGCGTTTATACTCCTGCAATTGCAACATTTTTTCCTCAAGCGTATCTTTACAAATAAGCCGGTAAGCGAAGATATTTTTGGTCTGGCCGATACGGTGTATACGATCTATGGCTTGCTGCTCTACGGCGGGGTTCCACCATGGGTCTACTATGTATACATAATCAGCTGCAGTAAGGTTAAGGCCTATACCACCCGCCTTAAGCGAAATAAGGAATACACGGCATTCATGGTTATTCTGGAAATGCTGTATTGCCTTCTCCCGCTCGGTAGACGAGCTACTACCATCGAAGTATACATAACTGATCCCTTCTTCTTCCAGTTTCTGCCTGATAAGGCCAAGCATACCCAGGAACTGTGAGAATACGAGCACCTTGTGGTCCCCTATATTCTCTGTTATCTCCCTAGAGAGTTCATCGAGCTTTATGGAATAATTATGAAAACGCTCTTCTTCGTTCATGATGGCCGGGGAATCACATATCTGTCGGAGCTTGGTAAGGCCCTGCAATATATGCATCTGTGATTTCTCCATACCCTTCTCCTCTATCATGCCCAATATCTGGGAGCGGTATATATTACGATATGCTTCGTATATTTTGCGCTGTTCCGGTCCCATCTCACAGTAGAGCGTTGTCTCTGTTTTTTCGGGCAGGTCTTTTGCCACCTGTTCCTTGGTACGCCTAAGCAGGAACGGATAAGTAAGCTTGCGTAGCTGCTCCTTCACCTCATCTTCCCTGAACTTATCAATAGGTGTAGCAAACTCGCTCATGAAAAATTCCCTACTGCCCAGCATGCCGGGATTCAGGAAATTCATTTGTGCATAGAGGTCGAACGTATTGTTCTGAACCGGCGTACCACTAAGGGCCAGGCGGTTCTTGCTATTAAGCAGCAGTGAGGCTTTTGCGACCTGCGACTGTGGATTTTTAATAAACTGTGACTCATCAAGTACTACATAATCAAACTGTATCTCTTTAAACACTTTTATGTCACTACGCATAGTGCCATATGTGGTAATGATGATATCAAACCCCTCGTATGCACGCGGACTGATATTGCGCTTTGGCCCGTGATGGATAACATGGCTTAACTCTGGTGTGAATTTTTTAATTTCATTCTCCCAGTTATACATAAGGGTGGTAGGGCATACTACCATAAACCTCGGGTTGGGGTTGCTGTTTTTATAATGCTGGAAAAAAGTAAGTGTCTGGATAGTTTTACCCAGGCCCATATCATCGGCAAGGATACCACCCCACCCTGCTTCATTCAGGAATATGAGCCATTGAAAACCAGCAAGCTGGTAAGGCCATAACGTGGCTTTTAAATGCTCAGGCGGGCTTATAAGACTATAATCATTTGTAAGAATATTTTCCAGTTTATCTTTTTTCACCTCCAGCTCCTGCTGTAAAGCATCCTGATCTATCTCAGCAAGTAATTCGTCCAGTATACTGAAATGATATTTCTTGAGCCTGATCTTATTACCCCTGGTTTCCCCCATTTTGAGCAGGAGGGTATATTTTTTTAGCCACTCTTCCGGCAATAGTCCTATAGAACCGTCACCCAGCTTTACGAAATTCTGCTTTTGGGCAAGGGCTTTTTTTACATCAATAATAGAAACTACCTGGTCGCCGAATTTGAGTTCTACAGACGCATCAAACCAGTCTATGCCGCTACTCACCTGCACCTGTGTTTCAGGTTTATGCGTGTTTACGCGCAGGTTCTTCAGCCCGTCAAAACCATGCATAACGACATTGGCCTCACGCAATACTTCTGTAAACCGATAAAACCAGTTATTAGCCAGCACAGATGTACCTGGTAAATGGAAAAACTGTTCTTTTTTATTTAGCTGTATATCTGTATGCAATGTCAGCAAGAGATCCATGAAATTTTTCTCTTCCTCTTCATTGCGCTTCACTATTGTGACAATGCCATTCTGCGGCCGTATCACATCTCCAAAATATCCCGGCTTAATCTCTACGCCATTATATACAAATGCGGGTAGCATTACCAGCGTTTGGTCCCGCTCCTGCAGGTATAAATGATATTCAGGTTTAGCCTGCTGTACATATTCTACCAGCTCCTCGGAAAAATGCACGTGTACCTGTTTGCTCCAAGGCATTAATTTATCTGTAAGGAAAGCATCCCAATCGGCAGTAGTTATTGTCATCACACCATCAGGGGCAAATGTATCTGCGAGATGTAACTCGTAGATATTGCTAACGCAGCAAACACGATCTTCATGCAGCATGAGTGCTGAATTGAACATTGTAACGTCTTTGTGCCCAACCTTGTTATTATCAATGATCCATTCCAGTGTTACAGAATATCCCTTTTTTTCTTTTTTTACTATTAGTTGCGGGTGTACAGGTTTATCGAGGAACTCTACCGGCTTCAACCCTGCTGAGGACAATGCTTTTCCTTTCTTCCGGAGATAAACAAAAGGATATGCCGAATAATGATCAAGCAGCTTTTGAT
>Ga0206806_1158_pt2 | contig 10412 bp, 14 predicted proteins | sample Alteio_BWOrgCont_60_FD_152911 | JGI IMG/M metagenome (GOLD analysis project Ga0206806, IMG submission 152911) | Enriched cells from forest soil in Barre Woods Harvard Forest LTER site, Petersham, Massachusetts, United States -... | ecosystem: Environmental > Terrestrial > Soil > Temperate forest >... | reverse complement strand
TGGCCGCAAAGATAGATGAACAAGCTATTAATTATTCATTCCCGACAGGCAACAGGTTTTATTTTCTTATTTTTGCGATATAACAGTTTTGCGCTAACGATGTTAACATACAATACGCTTAAAAAATATTTAAAAAAGGATTATTCGGCGTTTAAAAAGGTAAAGATTGCCATCCTTGCCGATAGCGCTTCCCAATTACTAAGTGATGCTATTAAGGCATATGGTTTTATAGCCCAATTAGATTTTGAAATATACGAGGCTGATTATAATCAAATAGACCTGCAGGTATTTGATCCTTCCTCTGAATTGTATGAGTTCAAGCCTGATTTTATTTTTATAAACCGCTCAACTGAAAAGTTATTAAAAGAGTTTTATAAAAAAGAGAAGCACCAGCAAAGCCATTTTTTTGAATATGTAGCACATGCTACCCAAAACTACTACAATACTATAACCTCGCGCCTGAGATCTAAGATCATTATCAATACGTTTCCGGAGATCAATGACAGTGTCTTTGGCAATTTTGCTGCAAAGATAAATTCGTCATTTATATATCAACTTAGAAAAACAAACCTTTCGCTGATGGACCTGTGCCAGGAGTCGAAGGACATGTTTATATGTGATCTTGCGAGCCTGCAGTCTGATCTTGGTTATAGTTTCGTATTTGACCCCAAGGTGTATGTGAGTGCTGATATGGTGTACAGTATTGATTTTCTTCCATACATAGCCAAGCACATCACTGATATAATTCTAAGCATTACCGGTAGCTTTAAGAAATGTCTTATCCTCGACCTTGATAATACTACATGGGGCGGGATAATAGGTGATGATGGTATGGAGGGTATACAGGTTGGCCACCTGGGAATGGGGAAAGCATTTACAGAATTGCAGTTGTGGGCAAAGCAATTGAAGCAGCGTGGTATCATACTGGCTATTTGCAGTAAGAATACGGAAAGTATAGCTATGGAGCCTTTTCAAAGCCATCCTGATATGGTGTTGCGGCTGGAGGATATTGCTGTATTTGTGGCTAACTGGGAGACCAAAGTTGATAACATCAGGCACATCCAGTCTATACTAAACATAGGATTTGATTCTATGGTCTTTGTTGATGACAACCCTTTTGAGCGGGAGATCGTACGGTCTTCTATTCCTGATATCGCTGTACCGGAATTACCTGAGGACCCATCTGAATACCTGATATACCTGCGCAGCCTAAATTTGTTTGAGACAGCTTCATTTACAGAAGAAGATGAGCAGCGCACCAAGCAATACCAGGAAGAGGCGCAGCGCAATATACTGCTGAATACTTTTGATAATGAACTCGACTTCCTTGCCAACCTGCAAATGGAATCGGAAGTGAAAGCATTTGATGAGTTCAGTATTCCGCGTGTTGCACAACTTACCCAACGGTCTAACCAGTTTAACCTCCGAACTATCAGGTATACAGACGAGGATGTAAAGCTCATGGTTAAAGACAAGGATTATTATACTATGTCCTTGTCGCTGAAAGACCGTTTTGGAGATCATGGATTGATATGTGTTATCGTCCTTAAAAAGCAGGACAGTGATACGATCTTCATTGATTCGTGGATCATGAGTTGCAGGGTATTGAAGCGTGGCATGGAAAATTTCACTTTGAATACAATCGTGGAACTGGCCCGTGCCAACAACTTTAAGCAGGTGGTAGGGGAGTATATCCCTACTAAGAAGAATGGAATTGTTAAAGATCATTATTCCAGCCTGGGTTTTGAATTAGCGGGTGATAAGTGGGTACTGGATGTAGCAGGATATGAAAATAGAAATACCTTTATAATAAATAATAATCAATTATGGACTTCGACACAATAATGAAGCAACTCAATGATATTTTCATTGATGTACTGGATAATGATAGTATCAAATTAACTCCTGAGACAAGTGCCAAGGATATTGAAGAATGGGATTCATTGAATCATATCCAACTGATAGTAGCTATAGAAAGGAAGTTCAAACTTCGTTTTAACAGCTCTGAGATCAATAGCTGGAAAACAGTTGGCGAAATGTGCACGGCTATAGAAAAGCGTGTAAACGGATAGTCTAATAAATATTACCGTAGCGGTCATTTATTAAATAGTGTCATCGCCTTACTGATACCCTGTGTGGCGAATGTTTCTATGGCTTCTATACTTTTCAGGAGGGTGTCTTTTACGATGGGTATTTCAGAAGGTTTCCATTTGCCGAGTACAAACTCTACCTGGCGGCCTTTTGGGAAATCATTTCCTACACCAAAGCGCAGCCGGGGATATTTATCGGTCATGAGCAGTAGCTGAATGTTTTTGAGGCCGTTATGCCCCGCGTCGCTGCCCCCGGCACGCAGCCGCAGCGTGCCTAACGGCAACGCCAGGTCGTCTACAAGCACCAGCATATTTTCTATGGGTATCTTTTCTTTGTCGAGCCAGTATTTTACAGCTTTGCCGCTCAGGTTCATGTAGGTGGTAGGCTTTATTACTATAAAGGTTTTACCTTTCCATTTAACCTCGGCCATAAATGCGTGCCGATCGAGGTTATAGTTGCCGCCGTTTTTTATTACAAATGTGTCTGCTACCTCAAAGCCAATATTATGGCGTGTAGCATCGTATTCTGTACCTATGTTTCCCAGGCCTACCAGGAGAAATTTCATGCCGCTAATTTAATAAGTTTATAAAGCCTGAGCTCAAAATATTTTATCGTCATTCGTTATCGTATTAATGTTATATTTCCCTTATGCTCTTCACTGCGCCCTGTAAGGCACTGGCCTTTAAAATAGTAGTAATAAGTATCCGGGTCACATTCCTTGCCATCGTGCGTGCCATCCCAGTATGCGCCGGGGGTTTCTGTAAAAAATACGCGGTCTCCCCATCTATTGTATATGGAAAGCCAGTATCGTTGCATATTACCGTATGTAAGCACGCGCCAGCCATCATTTCTTCCATCATTGTTAGGGGTAAATGCATTAGGGTATGAAAAATTGCAGCATGGCTGCACATCAGTATAAGGCACGGTTACGGTATCTGTACAGCCATAGGCATCAACCGCTGTTACTGTAAACGTGCGTGGCTGCAATGCTACGAAATACAGCTCATTATTACTGTTGATAAGGATTTCATCTGTTGGGGACCATGTATATTTGGCATCACCGTCTGCTACGAGCTGTATGGTATCGCCAAAGCATATTGTAGCCGGAAGCTGTACTTGTGGCACAGGCAGCGTTCTTACAATGGCTTTTACCGTGTCAGGCAATGAAGCGCATACTTTGTAATTTTCTGTTACGTACCATGTACCTGTATTTGGATAGTTGGTATTGGGTGTTGGCGGCGCAGTAAGGGGTGTGCCATTAGCTGTAAACCAGTTTATGGTGGCAGCAGCGGCAACCGGTAAAAAAGATACAGGGCCGGTAGCATCATCTACACAGAGTGATATAGTAAGCGGCGACAAAGGAATAGTGCCGCTATCTGTTATAGTGAAGGTGTCATATGCGGTACACAGGCTGTCTGAGGTAACAATAACGGTATAGCTGCCAACGGGCAGGCTATCTGTTATAGCTGCGGTAGTATCAGTATATGATTTTATGGTATCACCGCTACTGTTCACTACATATAAATACCTTGGCAGAAAGCCATCGGTCATGGTGTATTGCATCTGTGCCTGGTGTATACAGTCAGTAGGAGAGACCTGACTTACAGCTACGGTAGGTGGTGTGGCTATGTTGATGGTATAGGCTATGGTAGATGTATTAGAGATCGGGCAATGGTTATTTTTGACCGTCATATAAAAAGTATAAATGCCAGCGGGTATGGCACTTGTATTCCAGCTAAAGCTAGCGGAGGGGTTTGGGGTGTTATTGTCGAAAGTATCTAATACAGCGCCAGCGGGGAGGTTGTTGTATGTGAGACGTGTGCTGTCGCCATCAGGGTTTGTGAGGGCGAGTATAAATGATAACTGTGGTGTGCCCAAGCAGATGTTTATAATATTATTCTCCGGCAGGCCGCCATAGATGCTGGATATATGCAGGGTAGGGGGTGTACCGGTACAATTGTCTATAATTATAAACGTCATTTCCCGCTCACTGGAGCCTACCTGTACATTGCCCCTGTATTCTGCCACCTGTGTGACAATCAGCGCATCCTGTGTTATGTTTGGGGTAAAAGCCAGCTCGCCATTGACGTCATAGAAATTGAAATTACCAGGGTTTGTAGCCATAGGACTGGTGGCCGTGTAAGGAGCCAGGTAAGTTACCGTGCTGCCGGTAGCCCCATTATAGGCGGGCACCATTTTGAAGGTAAGCGAGTCTCCATCAGGGTCTACAGCGCCCTGGTTATACTGTTCGTAATAATTTACACAATAGAAGGGTGTGGGGATAGTAGAATATTGAGGATTTGAGTTATTCCCTGTGATGTTATTAAGGTCGGCTTCCAGTTGTATGAGGCTGGTGCCGGGGCTAAAAATATTACTGATGTTATAGCTTCTGCCCGCGGCATTACTGGAGCCCATATCCCCTTTAAAAATGAAGCTCCATTTTATGGAAGCTGCCGGTATGATCACGGTATCGAGGTATACAAATTTTTTTACCCCCGGTAGTGTACCGCTATGACAGGTGGTACTGTCTATATCACCGGAGCATACGGGCGATACGTCTACTTCTATAGTATCAGGGTGCAGCCGCACGGTGTCAAAGAAGGCGCCGTTATTATAAATGTAAATAAGTGGTGTGGCGCCATCGAGCGAGTGGAATATGGGGGAAAAGGCACTGCAATCGCCATAAAAGGTAAGGCTGAGCTTGTAGGTGGTGTCATTGATGCAGGTATAAAGTAGCTCACCACCGAATATATGCGATGCAAAACCGTTTATGCCCCTGCCCAGGCAGAACAGGATCAATAAGAGCCGCAGTATGTGTTTTCTCCATTGCATAAATAGGGTAAGGTAAATTTAAGGCTAAAATCTGAGACCTGCATTCTTTGATTTCACTAAAACTATTACTCCATGGCATGCAGTGCCACACGGTTTCCTTCGGAGTCCATGATCAGCGCCCAATAGCCGAGGTCCTGTGTTACGGCTACTTCTGTTTTGTTCTGGATGATACTGCCACCGGCTGCTATTACACGATCCAGTACTTCCTGTATATGTGGCTCACAATTAAGGTAGACCAAGGTGCCATTTGCCGATGGGGTATAAAATTGCGGATCGCAGACAATGGCACCACCCCTGCCTTCATCTTCCATATCGTGGCGGAAAAAACCCATTCGGGCATTCCCAACCTGTTTTTCTTTCATGGTAAAAGCAAAAATGGTCTCGTAGAATTTCTTTGCACGGTCAAAATCGCTTACAGGTATTTCGAACCAGTTAATAGCGTGTGTGATATCTGCCATGGTGTTTGTATTTAATAGTAAGTTAAGTTAAAAAATGGTGCCTGCAAAAGTGAATGTGATCGAGTATGATGGAATGTATAATAGGAAGTCAAAAGTTGAAAATGATCACGATGGCCATCGGGGCCAAAAAATTACAGGTATGGTATTTAAATTATGCAAATGTATTGATGTAAAGTTATACATAAGTATTATTTTGTTGTGTTTTCATTTTTCGATTTTTCCCGACTTAATAGGATGCACGGGCGTGTTTTAGAGGCAGGGGTGTTTTCATTAAAAATTATCAATATGTATAATGAAAATTAACACTGATAAAGCAATAGGTACAAAATTCAAAATTCAGAACATTAAGAGTTTCGATAGAGCAGTTATGTGCCTGAGGTGTTGGGATATTCCACATTAGTTTATTTTTTAGTTCACAGACAAAGGTAGAACAGGGTATTTTGATGTCCCGGGAGTTGGGCCCAACTATTTTTTTTATCCGCCTGTGGAGCGGGTTTGAGGTATGTTATCATGGTAAATAAAATGTGATAATATGAGAAATGTGATGACTCGTATTTTGTTTCAGAATCACGGAGTACACAGATTGCACAGAATATGCGGATTTTTCTCAATGATTAACTACATTCAAATTTAGAGGGATCACCAGTCAGAACTGCTCTTGGTAATGGAACTATAAAACCCAGGTTTTTTTTCTATTATTTTCGGATCAATATTCATATTGGATAGAAAGAAATTAATATCGGGAACTAACAGACTTGTTATAAACAGGCTCTTATCGTTAGGAATTTCAATGTCGCAATAGCTATAACGGTCCCATAGGAAACGACCAGGATTTTTATTGTTTGCGGCATAGGACAAATAATATTTTACCCTTGATATGTCTATAGCTTTAAGCGTTATGGGTGGCTCATTACCATGACAATAAGTTAGGATTTTGTTTTCGTAATCGCATAGTAAACTGTCTGATCTATTTGCATCATAGTATCCATCATGTAGCAGCAGGAATGGGATTATTTGTATTAATAAAAAAAATAGGAAAACCGGTATACCTATCCGTATGGAGTCAGGCCCCTTCATATATACAAGCAATAGTAGTCCCAAGGTGAGAATAATCGAAAGTGCCAAAATACCAGACAGATCTTTACGGCAATATTTCTTTTTAATAATATACTCCTGAGTCATAGTTTTTGAAAACAATTAATATCCAACACAAACATAATGATAAAAGTTTTTCGTCTTGGCAATAGTTTTCCAAGGCCCTGCTATCGCTGAAATGGAGTTTTTTGCCAAGTTGGGGTTGACTATTGATATTTGGGTATTAATTAATAACGAGCCTGATTGGCAGCTATCGGTTTTTAGTGATCTAATTTTATTACATCTTCTCCTGTTCCTGCTGTTCGGGTACAGGTGTTTCCTTCCTTTCTATGTCTTATGAGGCCGATGATCATTAACCCAAGGCCTAAGCCTTCGAGTAAACCACGTAAAAGATCAGGCATAGAAGGGAACTGGTCGTGAAGGATCAGTGTGCCTGATGTAAACACCAAGCCAAGTGAAATGAATATCTGCGTGCTACGGGACATTTTTCTTTTTTTCATAAAGCTCTTTTTAAAATTGTTTAGATATCTGTACCATCTTATTTATTGTTTCCCCGAGTTTGCGAGCCTGGCGCCTGTAAGCACGAGGGCGAATAATGAGCCAGTTGATGAGCAACCATATAAAGAGTACTGAGTATGCCGAGATAAACCATAAAAAATTTTTGCAGACGGGCTCATAGATGTAGAGCAGCAGGCCGATGGACACAAGCAACAAGCCTGCGACCTGCGTCTTTTTGTAATAGTAAAACCGATTGCGCTGTACCTGCTCCAGGTACGCTATAAACTCCTTGTTGGTGTGGTCTTTTACCCTGTGCAGCCTGCCAAGTGACCTGATATTAGTGTACACCAGCATGATACCTGCAAGAATGATCATGGCCTCACCGATCTTTGTGGTGAGCATTGACGACTTGTAGAGAAAGACAACAGATACCATCACAGCAGTGAGCAATATAGCGGTGATGATAAGGACTATTTTCTTAATGAGATTAGTGCTGCGGTACTTCCTTATCATGTGCAGCATTTGCGCTGCACCGGGCAGGCTGTCTGTTTTTGCAGAAAGCCATATTTGCTTTAAATCAGTTAAATTGTCCATACTCTTTAAATTTAATGGCCAGTTTATCCTTTACCCTGTGGATCTTTACGCGCACGTTGACATCGCTGAGGCCTACGATGGCTGCTATCTCGGCCTGCGGGAGGTCTTCGAGCAGGAGTGATATAATGATTCTTTCGGTTTCTTCGAGCCCGGCTATGCAACTGTATAAAAAAGACAGTTTTTCTTCCTGTGTTTCTTCGTGCGGTGCCGGCAAATGAAATGGTAGCTCAGCCACAGTTTTACTGCGCTGAGACCGCTCTAAAGCACGCAGGCAGTTGTTCGTGGCTATACGAAATATCCAGGTGCTTATTTTAGACCGGTTTTTGAATGAAGAAAGGTTTTGCCATACAACGATAAAAGTTTCCTGTGTAAGATCGCGTGCATGCTCATAGTCATTGATATAGCCCATGCATACCCGGAACACCTGTGGCGAGTACTGCATGTATATTTCTTCAAAGTCCATGAATGAGCCTGTTTTACGCTTTTACTGCAATATTAGATACGATAAGTGTAGAAATGTTACAGGAGTTTACAACTTTCCGCTATCAGTTTTCAGTTTTTTGAATGGGGTGGGGGAATGGCTGCGTTAAATGGTTGTAAATCTTCGTATCCGTAGCGCAGTTTAGTTGGCGGGCTATAAGGATTCCCTGGTAACCATACAGGTATCCCATTTGTTTTGTGTTTTCAGGGCGCTGCAAGAATCGGCATACAATGTTGTATCTGCTGTATTGTAGGTGGTGCCCATGCCATAGGTAGTATGGATAGTATCTGTATAGCAGCTACAAGCTGCAAAACTACCATTGCCGATGAGGCATGGTTTATGGATGCAGGCGGTGGTAATCAGTACACAAAAAACAGCCCCCAGGTATATATGTTTCATAGAACTGATTTATGATAATGCAATTTTATTCAAGACTATATATACTGCCTTATCACCTGCTCACTATTACTTTCTTTGTGATATTTTGCGCACCGGCCTGTATATGTACAAAGTACATACCTGTAGGTTGGTCAGACAGATCTATATCGGTTTGAGGAGCCATAGCCTTTGATCTGTAAACCTGCTTGCCAAGCATATTTAAAACAGTGATGGAAGCTTCATTTTGAGCAGAGCTAAATTGCAAAGTGAACCTGCCGCCGGAAGGATCGGGGTATATGAGGACTGTTTCCGGCTGATTGATATTTCCGGTTTGCAGCGGTACAAAGGAGCTAAGGGCCTGCTTCCAAACTACATAGGCTGAACTATAGAGGCTTTCAGCTGAGTAAACCGGAGACACCGTATTAATATATATCCCTAAGCGCTGGTAAGTGCCCAGAGTGTATATAGTGTCTCCAATAATTGCAGACTGACTGCCGTAGTAGCTTTTTACGCTGTCTATCCTGGTAGTATCTCCCGGGATCACAATGCGGCCGAGCTCGTTACCTAAGGTGTCTGTTTTGATGATCACGACATTAGATACCCCAACACAGGCTGATCCGCCCGAACCAATACCCATGCAGGTCTTATCTGAGCCTGTGATATAGTAATATCCGTTATTTTCGATAGTGGTCGTGTATCCTAAACTCAGGTCATTTGCTGCATATAACTTATGCCATAGCGGAGTACCGTGGTAGTTGAATTTATCCAGTTCGATATACGCATTGGTATATGCTACCGTATCGATGGTACTTGTTACCAGCCAGCAAGAGTCTGTGGTAAGTATGGTATTAGTTACAGAATTTGACTTTGGCAAGAATGATAGGGTATCGCCGAGAATGCCATTTGAGTCAGAGAATGCCAGGCATGACGTGGACGACAGGTATTTTACCCCAACGAGGCTGTCCTGATCAGAGACCTGAAACGTGCCAAAAAATCCGGGGTTGGCGACCTGCCCTAAAAAATCACCGGTAAAGCTAAATCTATCTACAGAATCAGGGCTCATCACAAAGTATTCGGATGAGGTATTGGATCTATTGACAAAGCGATTCCAACCATAGTCCCAACTATCCATACTTTCATAATCAATAGTTTCCCACACAGTATTGCCGCTTTCATCCAGTTTGTATACATTCAGAATATCTACATCAATTGTAGCGCCGACATAATTTCCACTGACAGTACTATCGCCAACAATGATATAGCCGGAGTCGGCTGCGGGGATCATATCTGATGCGAATAAATAGTATTCATTGGAACTGGCAAAGCCAAATGGCCCTGCGGGCAAAACATTAAACACCCTGGACCACAGTTTGTTACCGTTAGCATCATATTTATCAGCAAGGAAACCCTGTGAATTGGTAGAGAAATTTTGGGTATTGGACCCCAGAACTACGAACGAACCATCATTATTCACAATCATTTTTTCTGCAGAAATATAATGATATGCGGTGTCGTTAAAAACGGGGAAATTCTCCTGGGCATTAGCGAACCTGCCCAAAAATATCAACAGAAATACCAGGGTGAGCTTTTTCATGAGGTCAATTTAAGCCGTTCATTTCTAATGTAAATATATATACTTAGTTTGAGACATAGGTTAGCAAAAAAGGCGGAATAGTTGTGCTGCTTTAGGAAATAAGGAGTTTTTTTAATATTATTGAGAAGTACCTGCTAACAAGTTTTTCCCCGGGCGATAGAGCTTCCCTGATAAAGATACAGGTATCCCATTTGTTTTGTGTTTTCAGATGCTCTAACTATGGGGGCATTCTGTTTAAATAGTATACGTTTAAAGCTAACTAAATCTTTGACCTTCATTCACTCGAAGAATTATTAATCGATGGTTTTTCTAAATAAAGACCCCAATTGATTAATGTACTACATTTACCGTTTTCCAATTTTCTAACTTCATGTGTTTTTCTGCTACTGCC
>Ga0206806_1170_pt1 | contig 10541 bp, 5 predicted proteins | sample Alteio_BWOrgCont_60_FD_152911 | JGI IMG/M metagenome (GOLD analysis project Ga0206806, IMG submission 152911) | Enriched cells from forest soil in Barre Woods Harvard Forest LTER site, Petersham, Massachusetts, United States -... | ecosystem: Environmental > Terrestrial > Soil > Temperate forest > O... | reverse complement strand
ATTTTTTAAATATTTATTGATACTAGTCCCCTCAAATTATTTATTACCTACTGCCAGCGCGTTTTCCTATATTTGAACTTTATAATATGCTTTTTTTAATGGCATATATTATTCTAAATCAATTTCACGGATGCGTTGTACCCTCATTCTGATAATTTTTTTATCATTCATATTTGCAGGCCCTATACATACCAAGGCGCAGATACCATACGTTGACTCAAGGGAAGTAATACTAAAAGGCGAAGCTGCCTATGACTCCGGGCAGTACAAAAAAGCAGAGAGCTATTACCGCCAGGTAAATGAATGCGATACTAACTATTCGTTTGCGGTATACGATATGGTAAACAGCCTGATAGCGGATAGTTCTTATGACGCTGCGCTGCAATACGCATTGCTTGGCACCAGGCTGCGTGACGGCGATAAACGTGGTTTCCTGCTGCAGGTGGGGAGTGTGTATGACTATCAAAATAAACATGACAGCGCCATTGCAGTATACAATTCACTGATCAAACAGTACCCCAATGACCAGCAGCCCTGGCATGAGATAGGCATTGTTTATTTCCTGCAGAAAAAATATGACCTCGCTGCATATTATTTCCAGAAGGCAATACTCATCAATCCATATCATTTCCGGTCACATTATATGCTGGGTAGGGTATATGCAATACAGGGCAGGCTTACAGAAGCTATGATGGCACTGGAAACATCCCTGCTGCTGACACAAAATGCAGAGCAGGCCAAGCTATCCATAGAGTTTATAAGCTCCATTTCAGAAGAGACCGATGAAGTGAACAAAATGTACACTGAAAAAAATGAAAAATTCAGCAACCCTGTCTACGACGAAATAGACCAGATAGTGAATGCAAAGCTTGCATTGAATAAAGAATACAAACTGAATATCTCCATCAATGATAACATCTTCAGGCAGTCACAGGCAATAATGGAAAAACTGCGGTTCGACCCGGCAGACACCACTTTCACAATGCAATACTATGTACCCCTCCTTACAGAACTGTATCAGAAAGACATGTTTGAAAGCTACATGCTTTTACTCTTCTCCAACTTTGGCCTTGAGAGTGTAGATAACCTTGCAAAAAAGAAAAAGAGTGATATCCTGGAAACTAAAAACATTGTATTCCCATACCTGACACACATACAAGGTACCCGCGAATTAAATTATAACAAAAGAAAAGAAGCAGAAGAAAACTATCACTATTATCCGGCGGACGAGTTCATCCTTATCGGCAAAGTAAACGGCAGCGGTGACAAAGCCATCCCACAAGGGAACATAACACTGTACCGCCTAAACCACACACTGATGGCGAAAGGTTATGATACCGAAGCAGGGCAAAAAGAGGGCTTGTGGAAATACTATTATGCAACAGGCATATTAAAAAGTGAGGAGACCTATAAGAACAATGTGCTGGTAGATACTTTTAATGAGTATTACAGCAACGGCAACCTACGCAAAATAACTGTAATGGATGACAAGGGGGCCGTGAATGAGGAGTATGAATATTTGTACAAAGGAACATTGGAAACCATTCGTAAAAAAATAAATGAAAAAGAATATGAAGAAACAACCTACTATACAAACGGCCAGAAAGAAATAACGCTGTTTTATAAAGACAAAGTTATAAAAGACGGTACGTATACTTTCTATTACAAAAACGGGGGCATAAAAGAAATCTCCCTTGTAAAGGATGGCAAATATTCCGGCGATTGCAAAAGATATTATGAAGACGGCAAGCTCAGTGAAACATGCAATTATGAAGATGGCGATCTGGAAGGGCTCGCAACTAAATATTTTGAGAACGGAAAAATATCCAGTACCTATAACTATCACAAAGGAAAGTATGAAGGTGATTTCAGGGAGTATTATGATAATGGTACTCTTGCAGAGAGCGGCACCTATCACAAAGGAATGAAGAATGAGCAGGACATAAGATATACTGTCACAGGAAGGAAGTATGCAGAGCTGGAGGTAAAAGACGATGTACCGGTATCCATAAAATATTTCGATGCCGGAAACAAAGTTTATTATACAAGAGCAAGCAGCGATGGATTGCGCAATTACACGCTTTATTATACAAACGGTAATAAACATGTAGATGTGAAAACAAATGATGAGGGCTCACTGGACGGTAATATCGCTTACTATTTTTATACAGGCGCAAAAAGTGACGCAATCAACTATAAGAACGGCAATAAAGATGGCACCTCTGTTTCGTTTTATAAAGATGGGAAAAAGAGAGTTGAGGAAAGCTTTAAGGACGGGAAATCAGATGGCTATTATAAAAGCTATTATTACAGCGGTATAGTGCAGCAGGAAGGCTGGTTTAAAGATGGCAACAAACAGGGGCTATGGAAAATATATGCACCAAACGGAAAACCGGAAACCGAGATATACTACCTGAACGATTACAATAACGGCTTCCGTAAAGCCTTTAACGTCAACGGGGAAATACTTTACAAAGACATTTATGACTACAATATACTGGTAGCAACAGTAGTATATGACACCAATGGTATTGCCTATGACAGTAGCGTTTATACCAGGGGTAACGGGCATTATGTCATGCCTTATAAAAATGGCATACTATCCTTTGAAAGCAACCTGAAACACGGATTGCTTGAAGGGGCTTTTACAAAAAAGTTTTATAACGGCTCAGTGGAAGAAAAAGGCTTTTTTAAGGAAGGGGAAAAAGACAGTACTGACGTTGAATACTACCCTAATGGTGTAAAACAAATGGAAGGTATATACCGCAATAGCAGCAAGGATGGAAAATGGCTATACTATAATGAGGCAGGAGAACTGACGGATGAAGAAAACTATGTAAACGGAGAACTGGAAGGGCCAAGGAAGTTCTTTGCGTGCAATAGGCTGTGTATTGAATATTACTATCACAACGGTGATAAAGACAGTGTACAGACCTACTACGGAGAAGATGGTAAGATAGCATGCGTGCTTTACTATGGCACCGGTGATCTCGAAGGATATTCATATGAAGGCAAGGATGGTAAATTATTGCCTGAGATACCTGTAAAGAACAGTACCGCCCAGATCACAGCCTACTACAGCAATGGCACCAAGTCAGCAGATATGAATGTTATCCAGGATATTTTTACAGGGGAACAAAAAATATATTATAGCAATGGCCAACTTGCTGAAGAACGTAATTATAATGGCCGGGACCTCGAAGGGCCCTTTGTTCGGTATACACCTGAAGGCAAGATCTGTTATGAGACAACTTATAAAGATGATGAAGAAACCGGGGTGGAAAAAACTTATGACAAGAATGGAGTTATAGAAATAAGCAAGGGGTATTATTATGGCTCGCCACATGGCATTACCACTGTTACAGACCCTGCGACAAAAACAACAAAAACATTTACATATCATTACGGCGATTTAATAAAGACAGGGGAATGACATTGAGGAAAGAACAACTAAAGAAAGTGTGCAAAGGAGCGATTTTATTATCTGTAGCCATTTGTATGGCTGCTGCATCAGTAGCCCAGGACGAATACAGCGCGATAACAGAGAAATACAAAAATGAACAGGCTGTTATTACAAATTATACCGAGCACCTGGTAATAAAATACGAAGACTACAAACTCATTGCTACCACCGATGTCACCTATCAGCGTATGATGATCAGTGACCTTGCCGCAGGCATATACAATAAGCTGGCCATATACCATAGCTCATTTAATAAGCTGGAAGACTATAATGCATTTGCCTCCATACCATCTAAGAACGGGTATAAAAGAAACAGGGACTATGTAGAAAGAACTGCTCCTTCAGAAGACGAAAATATATTCTATGATGATGCAAAAGAAACCCAGGTAGCGTTTACAGGCCTTACAAAAAACTCCCTGATAGAAATGGACTATACCATCCGGCATAATGACCTGAATATGCTACCCTCATACTATTTCCAGGAAAATATACCCGTTGCCAAATCTACATTTATTGTCACTGCACCAAAATATGTAAACCTGAAATTTGTATTAAAGGGGAATCATACCGACTGGATAAAACAAACCAAAGAGGAAGATAAGAATACCGTCAGTTATATTTTTACGTCAACCGATGTACCTGCGTTGAAGGAATATGACGATGTACCTTCCATTTCCTACTATGCCCCGCATATTGTCACTTTTGTCACCTCTTACAAGCTACCCCACCAGGACAAAATTACCGAATCGCTTAGCGACCCCGACCATCTCTATACCTACTTCTATAACTTCATCAAAAATGTGAACATAACTGATGATGACTTCCTTGATAAAACAGTAGCGGACATAACCAAAGATGATAAGACGCAACGGGACAAAGCAGAGCATATATACCAGTGGGTACAGAAAAACATGCACTATATAGCATTTGAGGACAGCCTAGAAGGCTTTGTGCCAAGACAGGCAGCGGATATATGCAAAAGGAAATTCGGGGATTGTAAGGATATGGCCAGCATACTCACTGCCATGTGCCGCAAGGCAGGTATTGATGCTTACTTTACCTGGATAGGCACGCGCCACAAGCCATATACTTACGAAGAGACACCATTGCCAATGGTTGCTAACCATATGATATGCACCATAAAACTGGGCAATGATTATATCTTCCTTGACGGCACAGACCCGCTGATACCATTTGGTTATAACCCGGATATGATACAGGGCAAGGAAGCCCTTGTGGCCATAGACGAGAAAAATTACAAGATCATAAAAGTATCGGAGACCCCGGCGGAAGTAAATACGGTTACTGACAGCACCACATTGCATGTAGCAGGCAATAATGTTTCCGGATCGGTAAAAATGCACTACCGCGGCTACCCTGCATGGAATCTCGAGACAACATTGATGTACTACAAAAATGAGGAGCGGGAAAAGTATGTACACTCGCTTACCGGCAGGGGCTCGAATAAGTATATACAAAAGAGCTTTACCTATGACCAGGCCGATAATAAAAATAAAGACGCCTTTGTTAGCACCGAATTTACCATTGATGATTATATACAAAACGTCCAAAAAGAGTATTACGTGAACATGAATGTAAAACGGACATTTGATGATAACTGGGTAGACATCAGTGATCGGGATGTAGCGCTCTCCTATAAATACAGGCAGCAGTTAAAAGAAGTAGTGATACTTGATATACCAGCAGGCTTTCATGCTTCATACATACCTCCTGACGACTCCCGCTCATTAGATGGCTCCTGGAATTATAAGATCTCGTACAAGACAACTCCAAAGGCCGTAATACTGACCAAGGAATACGAGTTAAAAACACTCTCCATTCCCCCGGCACAATTTGCTGAAAATAATAAGGTGGTGGAAGAACTTAGAAAACAATATAAAGAATCTGTAGTACTCACTGCTAATTAGCATACCTGAATATGAAAAAAACTTTCGCATACCTGTCTATTTTTTTAGGTGCCTCATTTCCGTCTTTGGCACAAACAGCCACTTCAACAGAATGGGACGCCAAGCCTACAATGCATACCGTAGCGCAATCTTTCCTGGGCGCTGAAGCCGTAATTATAGAAGAAGATATAAGCCTGGACTTCAAAGAAGACCAGGATAAGATATGGATATACCGCACCCTGCACCGGATAGTGAAAGTACAGGATGAAAAGGGTATTGAGAACTTTAACAAGATAAGCGTACCCACATATGACGGGTCAGAGATACAGGTTTTAAAGGCCCGTACCATAACCCCTGCCGGCAAGATCTTCGAGATCACAAAAGACAAAATGAAGTTATCAAAAAGCGACAATGGATCTTCTGAGATAGCCTTTGCAATGGAAGGGGTGGAAAAGAATGCAGAGATAGAGCTCATCTTATCAGATAAGAAACCCTTTAGCCTGTTCGGCTCTGAATCCTTCCAGTACAATGTACCTGTAATGCATGCCTCATTTGAATTGTCATGCCCTAAAAGGCTGATATTCGAGGAAAAGGGTTATAACGGATTTCCTACGGTGAAGGATACCCTGATCGACAAAACACGCTATATCACCGCAACAAAATCATTGATACCGGCCACTGTAAATGAAGTCTATAGCTTTAACGATGCAGACCGCATGCGGGCAGAATACAAACTCAGCTACCTGCCTGATGAGCAGGAGAATGTAAGACAGTATACCTGGAAAGACTTTGCCAAGCGCCTCTATGAAAACCTGTATAAAACATCAGACAAGGAAAAGTCGGCAGTGGATAAATACCTGGAGACTCTGGGTGTAAACACTACAGATAATGAACTGGACAAAATAAAGAAGATAGAGAACGGCATAAAGAACAACATCACCTTCTACAAGGAAATAGATGATGAAAATGCGGGCCATCTGGATGTTGTTATCTCCAAGAAGTCAGCCACAGAGTCAGGCATGGTGCGCCTGTTTGCTGCTTGTTTCGTAGCTGCCGGGGTCAACCATGAGCTTGGCCTCACTACAGACCGCACAGAGAGCCCTTTTGATATTGATTTTGAAAACTGGAATCATATGGACTATTATGTATTCTACTTCCCAAATCTTAAAAACTTCCTGTACCCTACCGGGCCTTATATACGCTACCCCTGGGTGCCATCTTCCCTGCTGACCAATAAAGGCGTATTCCTGAAGCTTACAAAACTGGGAGATGTGACCAATGCAATCGCTGACATAAGAACCATAACGCCTATGCCCGCTTCGGCAAGCCATATGGACATGAATGCGGCCATTTCGTTTACGCCGGATATGGATGCTATGGCACAGGTCACCTACTCCTTTGCCGGTTACCCTGCTATGGGTGTACGGGAGAGCGCCGTGCTGCTGCCCAAGGACCAGGTCAAGGAGCTTATACAGGGTATAGTAAGCATTGCAGACAAGCCGGAGAATATCCTCACATCATCAATGGCCAACGAGGGATTTGAAAACTATTATGACAATAAACCTTTTGAGGTGATAGCCTCCGTAAAAACATCACAGCTTATAGAAAAGGCAGGCAACAAATACCTGTTCAAGATAGGCGATGTTATAGGTCGTCAGTCCGAACTATACGAAAAAGTAGATCGTAAACTGCCGCTTGATCTTGATTATCCACATTACCTCAACCGTACCATCACAGTAACCATACCCGATGGCTATAAGATATTAAACCCGGAAACCATAAACATACATGCCGAATACAAAAACGCTGATGGAAATGTCACAGCAGGATTTTCTTCTGATTATAAGATAGAAGGCAATAAGCTGACCGTGAATATCTCTGAGTTCTATGCACAACTGCACTTACCTGTAGGTGATTATGAGCCGTTCCGTAAAGTGATCAACGCTTCTGCTGATTTTAATAAGGTGAATTTACTGATGGGGAAGGAGTAGGGTGCTTATCTTGAAGTAAAGAAAAGGCGATCATGCGGATTCCTGCAACTTCAGATTGGGTTTTAAATGGGTGTTATCAGGACAGGGGGCGACCCTTTTGAACAATTTGGTTCTCCTGATAGTGTATCTGAAAAAAATTATAAAATTATCTGGAGTGATATTATTGCTTTAAAAGAATGGTGATAATCTAAAGGACTATTCAATCGTCGATATATTTATTCGTACGCTTTTTTCCTGTTCCCGGTCAACAGCACATATATGGTAAGCACTGCATCATGTATATTATAAATAACACGGTAGTCCCCAACCCGTATGCAATAACCCGGACGGCTCTTTAATTTAATATATCCGTTAGGGCGTGGATTTACTGCACGTTTCCTTAAGGCATCTTCAATCTTAATATTATACAGAGCAGGTACCCTTGCAAGTTGCTTGATGGCTTGCGCTCAATAACAACTTTGTACATTATTTTTTATTTTTCCGGATTGTTTTAATTTCTTTCAGGGCTTCCTCCAGCAGAATAAATTCCTGCTTTCTGCGCATGGCTTTGTCATACGCCTTTATATCTTCCAGATCTTACACTTCATGAAGCAATTGCGCATATCTTTTTATAGGAACTATTGCTGAAATGCGTTTTCCTTTATCGTCCGTAATAAATGTTGTGGCTGTATAAGATATTGTATTCAAGCAAAGGGAAATAAAACATCCCCAAAACAGAGTTAGAGAAAAAAAGTCAAAATCAGATACTCCTAAGTATTATGATCATATACTCCACACAGTGATTTAAGAGAAATGCCGACATTCTGCAATTCTTCATAGCTTTGGGCTTTCATATGCGTATCATGCCGACCAATATCCTGATAATTGATGATGAAGAGAAGCTGAGAGGCCTCCTGAAACGTATCATTTCGTTAGAGGGTTATCATGTATATGATGCAGCTACCATAAGCAGCGGGTTGAAACTACTGGAAACAGAACCCATTGAGATAGTGCTGTGCGATGTCAAGCTGCCGGATGGCAATGGCGTGGATTTTACAGGAATGCTGAAAGAGAAATATCCAAAAAAAGAGATCATTCTGCTCACCGCTTATGGCAATATCCCGGATGGGGTACAGGCAATAAAGAACGGCGCTTTCGACTATATTGTAAAAGGTGATGATAATGATAAGATAATACCCCTGCTGTCGAGAATTATTGAAAAACTGGCGCTGCAAAAAAAAGTGGTACAGTTAGAAAAGCAGTTGAATACCCGGTATGGCTTTGATGCTATAAACGGCAATAGCGCTGCGATACTTGCTGCAAAAAATCTGGCCAAAAAGGTAGCGCCCACTAATGCACCCGTATTGCTAACAGGCGAGACCGGTACCGGCAAAGAGGTCTTTGCACAGGCTATCCATTATAACAGCCCGCAGCGCGATTCACCTTTTGTGGCGCTCAACTGTAGCGCGCTGAGCAAGGACATAATGGAGAGTGAACTATTCGGGCACAAAGCAGGCGCATTCACCGGGGCTGCAAAAGATAAGAAGGGTCTGATAGAGGAAGCAAAGGGTGGCACCTTGTTCCTCGATGAGATAGGCGAAATGCCGGCAGACCTGCAGCCAAAGCTGTTACGCTTCCTGGAGAACGGCACTTACTACCGTGTGGGTGATACTATCCAGCGCAGTGCTACCGTACGCCTCATAGCCGCTACCAACCGCGATCTGCAAAAGGAAATAGAAGCAGGGCATTTCAGAAGTGATCTCTATTATCGGGTTGCCGTATTCACTATACCATTACCCTCACTAAGAGAGCGCGCAGGCGACATTGCTGAATTGGCTGCGCATTACCTGAAGATATATTCAGAGAAAACAAACAAACAGATAGATCACATCTCCACAGAAGCGGCACAGGCGCTGAAACAGCATCCATGGCCCGGAAATGTACGGGAGCTTAAAAATGTGATAGAGCGGGCCGTGATACTGGAGGACACAAATACACTTTCCATTAATAGCCTCCCATATGAGCTCCAGCAGTCCGCCGTTGCGTCTTCAATGGAGCACGGGCTTGCAGCTTTTCACCTTGCCACAATAGAAAAGCAGCATATACAAAAAGTGCTCCGCCACACAAATGGCAATAAGACCGAGGCCGCACGCTTACTCGATATTGGCCTTGCTACACTGTACCGAAAGATTGATGAATACCGGATAAAGTAAATTCAGGTATCAAAATACAACGATCAATAAATTTAAAGCAGCCCATCTATTGCTTAGCCTATTAATTCTTTATTAACACCACAACCGGATACCAATAACTCAATTAAATATGTAGCTTTTTATTCAAAAAACCCTGCATATTTTTTTTTGCTATTCCTCAATGCAAAAATTTTACTTACTTTTCATGAACAGAACTCATAAACATAACTTTATGAAGCAGCAGGTACGCGAGCTTTTAGTCACTGCAAAGGTTGCCCAGGGCTGGGAAGGTCACTTCGAGCAGCGGGTGGATGAGCTTATAGACATTGTAAGCATGGTAGATACAGACAAGCAGGTGCAGCATGCAGCCGAGCTGCTCGACGTTTACCACAAGGCTAAACTAAAACCCACAAGATCCAAAAAGAAAAAAATAACAGAGGCTTCCGAAAGGCCTTTCGAATTCCTCGTTTTCAGAAATTAAATCGGGGTTGGATTTTTAGCTTGCATTGCCTCCTGGCATCACTCAACTCACGACTATCTACTAAATACTAACTACTAAAAAACTTTTTGCTTTTCACTTAATCAAGTGATCTGTTCAGAAAATCAGCAAATGGCCGCATCGTGTCAAATACATCCAGCGTTTTCTTTACAAAACCCTTTCCTGTTATATCGGCATTCGTGATACTATTGCTTACCGTAAAGCTCTTCATCTTCAGGTAGTCTATTGCCGGGTTATCTTCTGCATATCCCTGTGGCAGCTTCTTCAGTTGCTCGCCATTTATCTCGCTGAATAGCTTTTTGAATTTCTTGTCCTCAATTATTTTTTTGAACTCTTTAAAGTTATAGTCTATCTCCTGCCGCACTGCTTTTAGCAGTGGTGGCTCCGGTACCCACAACCCGCCGCCTGCAAAGCTCTTACCACCTGCCGGGTCTATATGCACATAATAACCCGCACCGGGAAACTTACGTCCACCCCTGCTGAAAAACGCCCCGAAGTGCGACTTGTAGG
>Ga0206806_1168_pt1 | contig 10858 bp, 12 predicted proteins | sample Alteio_BWOrgCont_60_FD_152911 | JGI IMG/M metagenome (GOLD analysis project Ga0206806, IMG submission 152911) | Enriched cells from forest soil in Barre Woods Harvard Forest LTER site, Petersham, Massachusetts, United States -... | ecosystem: Environmental > Terrestrial > Soil > Temperate forest >... | reverse complement strand
TAGAATGGTTGCCAGGAGACCTGAGTATCGTAATCTTTGGGATCATTTTTTTGATTTTTTCCCAACAAAAATATATACAGGGCGATGCTACATCCACCCATTTTAAAAGGGATATATGATCAACTGTAAACGCAGTATATTTAATTGATAAAGCCATTAAATACAGTTATTGATATGTCATCTTCAAATGATCTGAGTGTTATCGCATTAGCTATCATTTTTTTAGGTTTTCCTAAAAAGGAGGGTCACATTGAGCAATAGCTATATCATACAATTCCTTGTATTTGGCGCGTTGGGTTTTACCCTGCTCATATCGGCGATCGTGTTCATGCTGATCACACAAAACAAGCGGCGATATATCTACCAGGCCGAAATGCGGGAACGGGATTACCAATATCAGAACGAACTGCTGAATGCACAACTGGAATTGCAGGAGCACCTGCTGAGCCAGGTATCGCAGGAGATACATGATAATGTAGGACAAGTGCTGAGCCTTGTTAAGGTACATCTGTACTCTATACGAAACCAACCAGCCAATAACAAAGCAATAGAACTACTGGATACATCGGCAGGACTGCTGGATAAAGCAATAGAAGACCTGCGCAAGATAAGCCATGCCCAGAGCGCGACTATCGTGCAGCGATTGGGACTTAAAGAGGCGATAAGCAAGGAACTGAATTATATTGGTGCACTAAAAAGGCATGATTGTGGAATGGACATATTTGGGGACCCGTACCCGCTGCTGCCAGAGCAGGAGCTATTCATATACCGTATAGTACAGGAAGCGCTCAGTAACAGTATTAAACATGCAGGGGGGAGCATTTTGCAAGTGGCTTTGAAATATGATCCGCAAATGTTTACACTTTCGGTAACAGACAACGGCAGGGGCTTCGACATCGAAGCTATACGATCTGATCCGGGAATAGGTATAACCCATATGAAGCACCGTGCAAAACTGCTATTGGCAGAGTTAGAGATAAACTCGCAAAGTAACCGGGGAACAACTGTGATCCTTAAAATGCCTATAAACAATGAAAAGTAATGAACAAATAAGGGTAGCAATTGCCGATGACCATACACTGCTGCGTAATGGGCTTGCTGATCTTATAGATTCCTTTGGAGCATATAAGGTGGTGTTGCAGGCAGGGAATGGTGTGGAATTGATAGGTCAGCTAACTAAAGCAGAAATACTGCCACACATTTGTATCCTGGATATAAACATGCCTGTGCTGGATGGGTTTGGTACACTGATACAGATAAGAAAGATGATGCCTGCTATGAAAGTGCTGGCACTTTCCATGTACAATAATGAGTTCACCATTATACGAATGCTGCGGAGTGGTGCGAACGGTTACCTATTGAAAAATTGCCATCCGAATGAATTTAAACAAGCATTACAGGAAATATATGATCATGGGTTTTATGAAACAGGTGCTGCTGAAATGAACAAGCTGAATAACGACCCTATATCTATAACACCCAAGGAGCTTGAATTTCTGAAACTCTGTTGTAGTGAGCTTGCCTATAAAGAGATTGCTGATAAAATGAGCATAAGCCCACGAACTGTTGAAGACTACCGAGATAATCTCTTTAAGAAACTGAAATTGAATACACGTACCGGCCTTGTGATCTATGCGCTGAAGTGTGGCATTGTTGGGCTTGGCTAAAGTAATACACCGTTAAAAAACGGATTGTGAGGGAGTGCAATATAAAATAGATTTGCAGAGATAAATCATGTTCTATGAAAAGGGTGGTTTTTATGCTATTGTGTGCAACAATTAATTTTCTTTATGTGCCTGTCATACATGCACAGGTAGGGTGGCAGTGGGGTATAGGAGGCAACAATGACGGTATTGATGTGTACCAAATGACGATCGACAAAGCAGGGAATTCATTTGTTGCAGGATCTGTTTTTGCTGTAGAGCCTTTTTTTACGTTAGGTGCGGATACTGTATATGACAGTAGCATTAATTATCAGATGATCATAACAAAAACAGATTCTTCAGGGAATGTACTTTGGGTGAAAGGAACACAAAACGGGAATATATATCCTACCTCTTTGGCCACTGACACGAGCGGGGATCTCTACGTCATTTGTAATAATTACTATTCAAACGTTCTTTCGATAGACACTTTTACTTTATCAGACTCTACAGGCATAGGGGTTTTTATGATAAAATTGTCGCCAGAAGGTGTTGTGCTTTGGGTGAAAAATATTGTAATGAGTGGGTTCTATCCTGATGGATGTATTGGCATTGATGGTGCCGGGTATGTATATGTTACCGGCGATTTTATTTCTCCAACACTTACCATTGGTGCGATCACATTGTACAATGCCGATACCTCAATGTCAAGCCTAGATGCATTTATTGCGAAATTTGATGCAACAGGCAGCCCGATATGGGTCAAAGGTTTTGGCAATGTAGGCAATGATGAACCATTGACATTGTCTGTCACGAAAAGTGGTAATATATATATCACCGGCTCGTTTGATGAAGACACATTAGACATTGGTGGTATGACTATTTATGGAGATACAGCACTTAGCCTTGATTCATTTGCCGAAGGGAATAATTTCTTTACGCGATATGACAGCAGCGGTAACGTCATATGGGCGCAGTATCTTAGTTATCATGAAAATATTTTTGGATCCGCGACTGATGCCAATAATAATGTATACCTAGCAGGAGGTGTTGATACTGGTTTTACGTTCGGCACAACTGTTTTTACAGGCTCCTTCGAAGCTTTTCTGGCAAAATATGACATTTCGGGTACCCTGGAATGGGATAGAGCGGCTGGTGGGGCGAACGGTGGTAATACATACGGTATCGCGGTTGACAACTGTGGTAAAATATGGGTGAGTGGAGGTGCAGGGGGCTCACTACCTGTGGGTTACCAAATGTATTTTGGAGCAGATACTCTTTCGTTTAACTATGGCCCGTCTGCGGCTGACCCGATGTATATAGTTGCATATGATACCGGAGGGAATTATGTTTGGGGAATAACATTACCGAGTGGAGGAGATGACTATTCAGGATTAGCAGTAGACAATAATGGGAATTTTTATGTTGGCGGTGATTATGAAGGTGGGGTATTGGCGATGGCGCTGGGCCCGGATACGCTTCCGGCTTATGGGACAGAAATTTTATTTATTGCGAAGTATAAATATGATACTGTTGGTTGCAGGATCTGCACGACATCACCTGTACCTGATTTTTCATATACCGGTGACGCGGTAGTACATTTTACATATACCGGAGCAACCTCGTACGATAGCCTTGTGTGGAATTTTGGTGATGGCATACTTTCTAATGTGGTTGATCCTGTACATACCTATACAACAGGGGGTGTTTATGATGCCTGCGTAAGTATATACAGCAGTTGTATAAGCGATGGAGGTGTGGCAACTTACTGTAGTGAAATAAATGTGCCGTTAGGCATAGCGAACATTGTAAAACCAGGTGAGATAAATATTTATCCAGACCCGGCAACAGACGAATGTACGATCAGTTACAGCAGCGAATTTCTACAAGGTATATATGTTGCCATTTATGACATGGCAGGGCGACAAGTAAGTAAATATCTATTGTCCGGGAGTAGTACCGTTATTTTTCTTGGGGATATTGCACCGGGTATGTATGAGTGTCGTATTGGTCAGGATAATGGCAGCTTTGTCGTCAAAAAGTTAGTGATCATGAGGTGAACATTTCATCTCTGACCAGTTTTTTAATAATTGCAACCCATGTTGAGTTCCTATGGATTCCGGATGAAATTGTACTCCGATACAGGGGTATTGCGTATGTGACAAAGCCATTATTGTACCATCTTCGGCATGAGCTATTGACGCTAATGGTGTACCGCTGAAATTATCGACCGCCAGGGAGTGATATCTCATTGCAATAAAAGGGTCAGGGATATTATTGAATAGCGGGTGATGAGTATGTCTGATCTTGCTTGTTTTGCCATGCATGGGGTACTTTGTATGTACCAGCTTAGCACCGAAATACATGCCCAGGGCCTGATGGCCAAGGCATACTCCCAATATGGGTATGCGTTTATGGAAGTTGTCTATAACATCCATTGTAATGCCGGCCTGTAAAGGAGTTTCGGGCCCCGGGGAGAGAATGATACGTTCAGGATCGAGTGCTGTTAATTGCAGGAGGGATATTTCATTATTCCGAAACACAAGACATTCATGACCGGTCTGCAGGAGATAGTCATGCAGTATCCAGGTGAATGAGTCATAATTGTCAATGAGTACCCACATTTCCGGGGATTTTTTGATTGACGGTATCAAAGAAGTGTTCGAGGTTACTGAAGGTGTCTTTTACAAAAGGTAAGAGTTTGCCTGCCATTTCAAAGAACCAGGGAGCAATGCCGGAAACATAATGATAGGTCTTTGAAGAGGCGATAGTTTCCGGAGTAATGATATTCATACGCGCACCGATCCAGAGCAAAGAGCTCCATAAGATAATGCCGAGGAAAGTATAGAGGAGCCCGCCAATGAGCTTATTAACTACTCCCAGCATCATGCCTTCTACTGCTTTTTGCAGCAGCCGGGCAATAAGCCGGACAATAAGGACCACGCCGACAAATAAGATGATGTAGCTGATCACCTGTGCCCAACCGGATGTAATGAACCCTTTTGCCAGCATCCAGGTAGCCAATGACTGGGATAATTTCAAAGCACAAAGGATGCCGAGCAATATGGCAATAACAGAAAAAGCGGCCACAATGATACCTCTTGTGTAGCCGCGGATAAAAAATAAAATGACGAGGATAATGCCTATGACGTCAAGCACCATAATTATGAGGTGCTTTTATGCCAATAATTGCTTTACGGCTTCTGAAATTGCTTTGCCATCTGCTTTTCCTGCAAGTTGTTTGCTTGCAACGCCCATTACCTTTCCCATATCGGCAGGGGACTTTGCTCCTACCTGGTCAATGATGGCTTTTATTTCTGCTTTTAGCTCATCGGGAGACATTTGTTTTGGAAGAAATTTTTCCAGGATGGCCAACTCTTCCCTTTCTTTAGATGCGAGGTCTTCGCGATTTTGTTTTTCATAAATGTCAAGGGAATCACGACGTTGTTTGGCGAGTTTCTGAAGCATCTTCAGTTCACTAGCTTCTGTTATCTCTCCTGAAGCGCCTTCGGCAGTTTTTTCAATGATAATGGCTGCTTTTATTGCACGAAGGGTGCGTAGCGCAGCTTCGTCTTTTGCGCGCATCGCATTCTTCAGTTCGTCCATTACTTTTGTTTCGAGTGACATGTTTTTTTAAATTAAAAAGTAAAAATTAAAAATTGGTCATTGGGTGGCCTATTCTTTTTCAGTTTCTATGGCAGCGGTTGCTTTTTTGAGGAAGCTTTTTGCAAATTCCTTCAGCTCTGCAGAAAGTTCGGTGTTTTTTGTGGCGCGAAGATAGGTATCGGCCATGCCATAAAAGGTCTGGTAGAAGAAGTCATTCATTTCATCTACCATCATTTTGCTTGTCCAGAGGTCTATGCGCAATGCTGATTTTTCCTCTCCATCCCATAGGCCAAGAAGTATGGCTTTTGCTTTTTGCCAGTCAGCTACCCCGCCATCAGGGGCGGTCCATTGTATTGCTTCCGGCATTTTATCCTCAGCAAGCTCTATTTGTATATTAATTTGTGATGTCATATAAGTGCAAAAGTATAAAAAAGAGCTCAAACCTTTCAGTTCTCATTTTCTCCGTCAGTCTGTTGACCCCGGGGTTTTGTCCACTTGTTCAGCTGTTTCACACAGGCGGCAATATCACGGGGCAGTGGTGCTTCAGCACTAATGAGTTTGCCATCTTCTTTATGAAACTGGATGCGGTACGCATGTAGTGCCAGGCGGCTCAATAGTGGCTTTTCCTGCTCATCTTTTTCAGACATGCGGTATTTGCGCTTTATGTTAGAAAGGAGAAAAGGCTGACCGTCCCCGTATAACTCATCGCAAACGATAGGATGGCCTATTGATTGCATGTGTACCCGTATCTGGTGTGTGCGCCCGGTATGTATCTGGAATTGAAGCAGCGAGTACAAAGGCCATTGTTCTACTACTTTATAATCAGTAACAGCCATCTTTCCTTTTTTTGCCACAATCATTTTACCATTGAGTGCAGGATGTTCTGCTATGGGACTTTCTATCCTGCCCTCTGCGGGAATAACAATACCAGTTACCAGCCCCGCATAGAATTTATTTACATCCCGTTCCTGGAAGGCAATAGAGAGATAACGATGCGTTTCTTCATTTTTGGCAAAGCAGATGACCCCGCTTGTGTCCCTGTCCAGGCGGTGTACTACCCATATACGCTGGCCTTTTTTAGCCTCCAGTAGTCTATTGAGGCTTGGGAGTTCTGCATTAAAACGGTCAGGGATGACCAACAAACCAGCAGGTTTGTTTACAACAATAATATCGTCGTCTTCGTATATGGTTTCTATTTGCATTTTGTAATTAAAAATTCAAGAGTAAAAATTCAAAAAATAATTGTTGTCTGTATCTCGCGGAGTTATGAAGCTATTTTTTTATAATCAATAAGGCATTTGTTTTCTTTCGCTCTCATTTCCAGTATATCTTCTTTTTTTTTGTCTTTAAAACCGCAAAGGTGCAATACTCCATGAAAGATCACACGAAGTAGTTCATCACTATAACTGACATCGTATTTGGTTGCATTTTCTTTTACACGTTCTATACTTATGTATATTTCACCCTGCAAATGTTCTTTGGTATCACTTAGGTCAAAAGTAATGATATCGGTGAGGGTATTATGATCGAGGTATTTCTTATTCATTTCCAGAAGGAAGGCATCATCACAAAAAATATAATTGAGATGCACAGCCTCTACATTTTTTAAATATTTATATGTTAGTTTATCGAGGAATGCAGATAGTAAACGTTTATTTTTCAATCCTGATCTTATTTCCTGTTCATAAAATTTCGCAGGCATAGTGGTCTGTTTCCGGTAAAGGTCGTAACAAAAAGTGAATTGTTATGTCAAAAGGATGAGCCCACTATTTAAACGTAAATTCGTTCGTTGTTAAAATGATGACGAATGTCATTCTTCTATTCATTCATAATTTCTTATTTTGCTTCAAAATAGAATTATGTCCCGACAAGTTACCATATTAGGAGCTGGGCTGGTAGGATCACTGCTGGCTATTATTTTGCGCAGGCGAGGGTATGAAGTGGTGGTTTATGAGCGGCGACCGGATATGCGTAGCGCCACTATGTCGGCGGGGAAGTCTATTAACCTGGCTATGAGTGCCAGGGGGTGGAAAGCACTGGAACTGGCCGGGCTGAAAGATGAAATGGAAACATTGGCAATACCCATGTATGGGCGTTACCTGCATATGCCGGATGGGAGTACTGCATTTCAGCCATATAGTAAGAACAATGAAGCCATTTATTCCGTGAGCAGGGGCGATCTGAATAAAAAGCTGATGACCATGGCAGAAAAACATGGGGCCAAGATACTATTTGACCACAGGTGCACTGGTGTAGATGTAGCCAATAACAAGTTGAATTTTCAGCATAATAATGAAGAGAAGGTAGTGCAAGCCGACCTTTTATTTGGTGCAGATGGCGCTTTCTCTGCATTGCGTAAGAGCTATGTCAATATGGACCTGGTGAATGCATCACAGCATTACCTGGAATATGGCTATAAGGAACTGGCAATACTGCCGGGAAAGAATGGAGAATGGGTAATGGAAAAGAATGCATTACATATATGGCCAAGAGGTAAATATATGATGATAGCGTTGCCTAATACGGATGGTACATTCACCTGCACCATGTTCATGCCTTTTGAAGGAGAGGTAGCCTTTTCAAAATTAAAAACAGAAGCTGATGTTACGGAGTTGTTTGATAAACAGTTTGCAGATGCTAAGCCATTGATGCCTGAGTTACTGCATGATTTTTTTAATAACCCTACGTCTTCACTCATAACTACTCATATTTTTCCATGGCATTATAAAGATAAAAGTGCGTTGATAGGTGATGCGGCGCATGCAATAGTGCCTTTTTATGGCCAGGGTATGAATGCCGGTTTCGAGGATTGTACTATTCTTTCTTCCTTAATGGATAAGAATGGAGATAACTGGAACACCATACTTAAAGAGTATGAGGTAAGAAGAAAACCTAATGGCGATGCAGTGGCACAACTTGCATTGACCAACTTTACAGAGATGCGTGATAAAGTTGCTGACCCAATGTTCCTGGAGCGCAAGAAAATAGAAAAGGAACTGGGAAAGCGCTATCCGGAGCAGTTTGTATCTGTATATGAAATGGTATCATTCAGTCATACTCCTTATAATACTGCCATACAATGTATACAAGCGCAGGACCAGCTATTGCAACGGATCATGTGTGAAGGTGATTTTTTCGCAAATATATCGGAAGATAGCTTTGGGGGCAGGCTGGACACATGGGTAACAGAGTATCATAATGCGGTGCAGCAATTAGATTTTGGAAATGAAGCCTGATAAACGCTGGACCCTAAAACCTGTTGATGAAGGTACTGTAGCCGCGCTACACAAAGCATTGAACATACACCCCGCTATATGCAGGGTACTGGCTTTGCGTGGCGTGAACGATTATGAAAGTGCTAAACTTTTCTTCCGGCCGGAGCTATCGCAGTTGCATGATCCATACCTGATGAAAGGTATGCGAAAAGCTGTGGACCGGATAAATACGGCAATAGAATGGCATGAACGCATCATGGTGTATGGCGACTATGACGTAGATGGCACCACTTCTGTAGCCCTGGTATATTCCTTTCTTAAAGAGCATTATAAAGGCGAGTTATCATATTACATTCCGCATCGTTATCGTGAAGGGTATGGGATATCCAAGCAGGGTATAGATTATGCCCATGGCAATGGCTATACGCTTATGATAACACTTGACTGCGGTATTAAGTCTGTTGAGATCATTGCGTATGCACAGTCGCTAGGCATAGATGTGATCGTATGCGACCATCACCTGCCTGATGCCCATATACCACCTGCTTATGCTATACTGAACCCGAAACAGGAAGATTGTAAATATCCGTATAAAGAGCTGAGTGGTTGCGGTATTGGTTTTAAGCTGGCATCTGCACTGGCAATTGATTGGAAGTTGCCAATGGAATCGGTTTATCAATACCTGGACCTTGTAGCGACGAGTATTGGCGCGGATATAGTGCCAATAGATGGAGAGAACAGGATACTTGCCTACTATGGGATGAAGCGGATCAATGAATCACCATGCCTTGCGATCTCTACTTTGAAGGCATTGGGCGGTGTTACCAGGGCATTGTCAATATCTGATGTTGTTTTTGTTATCGGGCCGAGGGTAAATGCAGCGGGCAGGATGGATGATGCGAGGAAGGCGGTGGAATTTTTTATTGAAAAAGACCCGGAAAAGATACCAGCGCTTGCGGCTGTGCTGCACTCAGATAATGATGACCGCAAAGAGGTGGATAAGAGTATTACAGAGGAAGCGTTGTCTATACTTAATAACGATAAGGATGTTGCCAACAGGCGATCTACGGTCTTATTCAGGCCGTATTGGCACAAGGGGGTAGTGGGTATTGTAGCATCGAGACTGATAGACCATTATTACCGGCCTACCATTGTACTCACTTCGGCAAATGGCAAGGTTACCGGTTCCGCACGTTCTGTTTCCGGCTTTAATATTTATGAGGCAATACATGAATGCCGGGATCTGCTTGATAATTATGGCGGGCATTTTTATGCGGCAGGGATGACAATGGCAGAAGATAAGGTAGATAAGTTCATAGAAAAGTTTGAAAAAATTGTATCTGCTACAATAACAACTGACCAGCAGGTGCCTGAAATAGAAATTGATGCGGATATACCACTTTCACTTGTGAAGCCTGCTTTCAATAATATTCTGAAACAGTTAGAGCCCTTTGGCCCGGCAAATATGAAGCCCGTATTTATGACCACGGAAGTTTATGATTACCAGGGTGCATCGGTTGTAGTTAAGGAGCAGCATTTGCGTATAGTCGCACACCAGAAGAACGGCTCTATCATAGAAGGGATAGGGTTTGGCTTAGCTGATAAGTATGAGTTGGTAAGGGAAGGGCCGTTCGATATGCTATATAATATTGAGGAGAATGAATACAACGGGACTATAAGACTGCAGGTAAAGGTCATAGATATAAGAAGGAGTTTACGCGGTAAGTAAGAACAGGAAAGAAGTCATAAAAAAACGCCGCAGGATATCCTGCGGCGTTTTTCATTATACTTTAGTCGATTACTCGCTAACTACTTCAAAGTTGATTTCAACAACATTGTCTTTACCAAAGTCAATACTTGCTTTGTAAGTACCGGCTTCTTTTACATCATCAAGGATAGTGATGCGTCGGCGGTCTATTTCATAACCTTTTTGCTCACGGATAGCGCGTGCTATCTGTATAGCAGTAACAGAACCGAATATTTTACCGCTGGTACCTATTTTAGCTCCTACTTTTACAGGAGCTGATTTCAGTACTTCAGTAACATTGGCTATTTCAGCCATCAGTTTGTTTTCTTTCTTCTGCAGTTGCTTACGGCGTTCTTCCATTATTTTGGTATTCGATCCGCTTGCTTCTATAGCATACTTCTGTGGAATGAGGTAGTTACGGGCATATCCCGGTTTTACTTCCACCATCTCATGGGCCGCGCCCAGGTTGTCAACGTCTTTTATAAGAATTACGTGCATGATTTTACTTTAAAAGGTCAGTAACATAAGGTAGAAGAGCCATCTGGCGGGCCTTCTTTATCGCCTGAGATACTTTGCGCTGGAATTTCAGCGAGTTACCGGTAATACGGCGTGGCAACATTTTGCCTTGTTCGTTGAGGAATTTCTTC
>Ga0206806_1167_pt1 | contig 10892 bp, 7 predicted proteins | sample Alteio_BWOrgCont_60_FD_152911 | JGI IMG/M metagenome (GOLD analysis project Ga0206806, IMG submission 152911) | Enriched cells from forest soil in Barre Woods Harvard Forest LTER site, Petersham, Massachusetts, United States -... | ecosystem: Environmental > Terrestrial > Soil > Temperate forest > O... | reverse complement strand
CTCTCCTTTTCTAAAACTTTCCTCACAATGCAGCAAAAATAACGACAGCAATACGCCTGTTTTTTCAATGCGGTGAAAGGGGAGTGATGTAAAAAGACTGTTATATAGCTGGAAGCGGGTGCCTACCAGGTTTTTGAATTGCTGCAACGCGCTGTTTGAATACGTATTCATAAACCGTATGTAAGTAGGTTTTAAAATGAATGGCAGGCAAAACGTCAGGCGCGTGAAGATAACAATAATTGCGCAGGCCCTTACAGCATTTGCTTTTTTAATTTACGGGTACCATTTTAAGGCAAACCGGGCTTGGCACTTCAATCATAAAATGACGTGGATGAATACCGGTTGGTGTGCGGCCTACTTCCAGTAAAGTACCATCGCTGTTAACTTTAAAAGCAACAATTTCATTAGAGGTAACACGGTTTGATGTGTACAGGAACTTACCATTTGGTGTAATATCAATTTCAGCGCTGCCCTTGTCTTCTTTTGTTTTGGTTATATCAGAAGGCAGGGTTTGAATTTGAGTTAGCTGGCCGTTGTTGTATGAGTACGCTATAATATTACCTGAAAGCTCGTTTATTAAGTATGCAAATCTTTTATCAGGGCTAAAAACAATATGCCTTGGGCCGCTGCCGTCAGGTATTTCGTAATAAGCAGGATCCATTGGTTTTAATGGGGTTGTTGCATCGTCTGGGCTAAAAGTATACCGGTACAAACGATCGTTGCCTAAGTCAGCAGCAAACAGATATTTCTGGTCTGGCGAAAAAACGGTGCAATGCACATGGGGCATCTCCTGGCGCTTAACATTTACACCATAGCCGTCGTGTGCAATAAGTTGCGCATAAGGTAATACACTACCATCGGCGTTTGTCTTAAACGCGCTCATATTACCGCCGCTGTAATTGGCAACCACAAGATTTTTACCAGCTGAATCAATGGCCACAAAACACGGGTCATCCCCTCCTGTTGATTGTTTATTTAAAAAGGTAAGCGCCCCTTTCTTTTTATCAAGTGCAAAAGCACTCAGGTCTCCGCCTTTATCGCCACCATGGTTTTCATTTACAGCATATACAAATTTCTGGTCTTTTGAGATTGCGAGGAAAGATGGGTTTTCGCTTTTGGCGCTGCCAATTAAAGCGGATTCATTCCTGTTGGGGTTGAATTTGTAAATATAAATGCCATCGCTTTTACCGCCCGTGGTATAAGTGCCAACCAGCAGGTAATATATAGGGTTTTGGGCATTTACAAAAGATACTGATAACAGCAACAACGCAACCAAAAGTTTTTTCATATGCTTACTTTTTATGAACGGACTAAAGATAATACGAATAAGTTTTACATTTTATTATTACCGGCAATAATTAACAAAGCCTGTATGTACTACAGGCCTTGTTAATATTTTACTCTATTCAATTACAAGTTTGTGTTGGGACGAAACGCCGCTGCCTTCAATCCTTATATAATAAACCCCGGCTGCAACAAACGGTAAGTTAACCTGCATGTACTGGCCAGTCATATCATATTCCTGCAAACGCTGGCCGGCATTATTTACCAGGTATACCTTAAGCGGTTTTTTATTGCCAGTAACTGTTACGGAAATTTTATTTTTTGCCGGGTTTGGACTGATGAGCACAATACCGCTAAGGTCATCAAAATTAAGTGAGCGCACCGGCGAGTATTGATATTTGCCGTCCTTATCAAATTCGCGCAGGCGGTAATAATCTACCCCCTGCAATGGCGCACCATCGGTAAAACTATAATCAGTTGGCTTGCTGTTAATACCAGATGCTGCTACGCTGCCTATTTCATAAAAATTGGTGCCGTCTAAGCTTCTTTCAACCGCAAACCTGTCGGTATTTAATTCCTGCAATGTTTTCCAGTTTAATACGGCTGTATTATTTTGTTTTTCTACAGTAAAGCTACCCCAGTTTACAGGCAATGATGCACTCTTGATTATTGAACTAACACTGGATGAACTTTCAACAGTGTCTGCCGCTATCAGGTCAACATGATTATACACTGCAGCCTGGCTTTTTAAGGTAATATCATCTATATACCAACCATCAGCAGCATTAATATCATCGTTAGCAAAGGTAAACCTGAACATAGCCTTTTGCCCTGCGAAAACAGACAGGTTAACCAGCGTATTGATCATTCCGGTACTTGTGCCCGAAAATGCCGCGCGGCCTGAAAGAATGGTGCCGTTGTTTTTATCAATTGTGTTGTTGTAACCGTTTTGTGTCATATATGCGCCAAGGTCAACCCAGGTGCTGCCACTGTCAGTGCTCATTTCAACAACGCCGCCGTCATAGCCGTCTTCTGTATCAAAATAATGCCAGAAGGATAATGTGCTTACGCCTGCCAGTGGATACACTTTTGTTGTGACCAACGATTCATTGGCCGGGTTTGATGTATCTTTTGCAAAATATGAGAAGCTGCCGGTATTATGCCTGGCATTTGATATCACCCAGGTGTCGCCCTGTGTGGAAGTATTTTTCCAGGTACCAGCAGGTATAGTGCTGCTGGTTACACTGTCATTTAATAATAATGTGGGTTTAAAGTAAGTGCCTTCATTAACCTTAAGCTTAACAGTAAATGTTTGCGATTGAGATGCCGACAAATTGATATTACTGAACAAAATGGAATTGTCGGCGCTGTTGTAAGTGCCGCCGCTTACATAAGTAACATTAGGCGGCAGGTAATCCTTAATACGCAAATTATTAATATCCGCGCATTTGCAGGCTGCTGTAATGGTATACGTTAATATATCACTCTGGTCAACAGAATCTTTATCAACATGCTTGGTAATTATTGCATTGGCGGGCACTGTAAAATCAGCCACCTGGTCTGTATAACTGTTGGCACTTCCTTCAGATGCATTAAGCCCCATGCCCCTTTTGGCAAATGCTTTCCATATAGTGCAGCTGTATTTACCTCCATATAAAAGCGTATCTGCTTTTAAAATAGCATTACGGCCATCAATAAAACCGGGCCCGCAACGTTGCAGCTTCATAGCCTCTGTTATCAGCCTTAAAGCCACTGAATTACCACCGGCACCTGTTGCCTCAAACAGGTTTTTGTTTATAACCCCATCCTGCTGAATTATGCCCCATGTCATTTCCCACAAAGCGGTACACCATATTTCACCAATTAAATGCACTTCTCCGCCATCTGTTTCTGTTGCCAGCATTTTGTAGGTCCATGGGTCGGTCGTCATGTTTGTTGAATAGGGGTATTCCCGTATGCCGCCATCTGTTGGTTGTTCGTTTACCACGTAGGTACCAATAGGTCTCGCCTTTGCACCGTCAGTTAAGGCCGCTTTGGTCCAGTCTGTAGTTGCCATTATTGCGTAGTAATCGCTCCACCCCTCGCCCATTTGTTCAGCATTTTCAAGGCATTCCGTTTCGGCAGGGCCACCCGTTAACCTGTTTGATATGCCATGTGTATATTCATGGCACATAACACCTGCATCAAGGCTGCCATCCATCAGGTGTATCTTCAATGTTACGTTTACTGTGGTATTGTGGCCCAGCAGGTTTTTTATTGTTGTGCCATCCTCGTAACTAATCATTACAGCTGGAATAGTAATTGTGTTGTCGGTACCACCCATAATAATAGCGCCCGCTCCTGGTGTATTGTTTACCATTATAACACCTTTGGCACCGGCTAACTGGGCATTTTTTATTTTTACAACAAAGTCGCAATCACCGCGCCAGATAAGGGCTATATTACCTTTTAAAGCGGCGGCATTAGCTGCTGTATTGCAGGCGGAGTCGCTGCCTGAAATGTCTTTATACAACACGGCATTCGCTGTTACCGGTCCTTTGGTTGCCAAAGCGTTGTTTGTACTTAACTGGCCTTCAACGGCAACTTTGTACCCCGCGTCTGAAGCAGGTGAATTAACCAAAAAATCTTTGCTTTGGTCAAAGTCAAACAGGTACATCTGCATGCGCGGGTTTTGCCCATCGGGCGGCGTAGCAAAATTTGAGTTATCAAGCCCGGTAGCATCCTGGCCGTCTGCAATAACATAGTCGTTACCCAAGCCGCCGCGCCCCTGGTTGCTCTGTTGAAAATTACCCGATACTTCATCAAACCCGTATTGGTACGACAGGTCGTGCATAATATTACTCCAGTAAAACAGGTTGGTAAGCGAGAAACCGAGGTTTAAACTGTCCTGCGGTTCGCCATTAAAATTTGGCGTGTAATCAAAATCAAGATCGGGCACAGATGTTTTTGATTTGGCTGATTGCCCTATAGTATTGTCATTGGCATCATGGTCTTCCTGTGCATATACGTTATTACCCCTTGATATGGCAAATGAAGATGTGCCGTTATCATTCCATTTTAAAGTAGTTGCAGGGCTGCCTGCAGGCGCCAATAACCATGGGTTTGTTACCAGTGTAGGCGTTCCGCCGGGGAAAGATGGGGCTTCAACAGGAAAAGGAATAACCCTGTATTTTGCCGAATTTATGGTCGCAGGGTCTTTAAATGTTTTTATTTCCGGCGGGGTATCGTCACCGTTATATATCTTTTCTTCGTAACAATCTGCTGTATGTTTATGCGCCGGGTTTTTCCAATTACAAGTAACGGTAAGGTTGGCCTTGTTTACAAAGGCTCCGGTGTTTGCATCAATCCTAACCAGCCAGTGATCATTTGTTTTATTTGGCTGTATCTGCACCTGCCAGGTAAGTACCAGCCTTTGCCCGTCATTAACAGGCATCCATAGCAGCTTTACTTTTATATTCTCAGTGGATATGCCAAGGTCGCCAAACTCAACTTCCTTATCACCGGGGTTATATTTTGAAGGTTTGGCCGAAACAGCAGCCGGCAAATTCAAATGTTTCGCGGCAGCATTAACTGCGTTTTCGGGGCGTTGCGCCGGTATTCCCTCGCTATTATTTACACGTACCTGTATTTTTGGAATGATAGCGCCTTCGCTCGAAACAAGTTTGTCGCCTTTAAATGCCAGCACTTTTATGGCATTATGCACATCAATCCCCTTATAGGTTTGTTGCAGGTAAACCAGCAGCACGCCGGACTGGCTGCTGTAATAGGCATCTGAAACACGGCTGTTTTGCCGGTCGTAGGTTGACATACGAAGAGAAGATGCATTGCTTTCAACAAGGGCATTAATTCGTTTGGCATCAACCTGTTGTTGTGCGCTTGATTTTTGCAAAAAGCAAACAACAAAAAAAAGGATAGCAGCAGTTCTCGCACAGTTAAAATTCTTATACATAGCTTCTTATGTGTTTCTCACAACCAAATGTAAGTATTAAGCTTTGCTAAAAAACAAAAAGGGTATTTTAAAAAGATAAAAAAAAGGCAGGCAACCAGCCAACGGTTAAGTCCGTTTACCACGCGGGAAAACCATTAAGGGCGTGCAAAACACCATTTTCGCGCTTATAAACATACGCATAGCTGCCGTTGGTGATAATAAGATAGGGAACAGGCACGCTTATATTGTAGGTTAGCACCTGGCGCAACACAATATCATCCAGCGCTACATTCATTTCTTTACATTCAATTATCATCCACGGCACGCCTTCACGGTATAAAACAATGTCGCACCGCTTGCGCATGTCTTCCAGCAATATCTCCTTTTCTACCGACATAAGAGCCGCAGGATAACCGTGCTGCTTAACCATATATTGCACTAAATTTTGCCGCACCCATTCTTCTGGCGTAAGGCGCACCCATTTTTTTGCGCACATCGTCCCATATCCATTCTTTACCATTTTCTTCCTTTATTTTAAATGGATGGGCCGTGTATTCCAGTTTCAGCATAAGCAAATGTAGCTGGTATCGCAGATTTTTAATTTCCTGACTTTGGGGTTTTGATGTACCCTATAGTCTCCGGTTACATCTTAAACCCTGCAAGTCATCAATTGTTTTATATTTACCTGCATGCAGGGCCTGTTAAACATAGAAAACTTATCCGTAGATTTTATCACGCAACAAGGCATTACACAAGCCCTGCAGCAGGTTTCTATTACCGTAGGCAATGGTGAAATTGTTGCTATTGTTGGCGAATCGGGATCGGGCAAATCGGTAACATCATTATCAATACTACAGTTACTGCAGGTGCCACCTGCCGTTTATAAAAATGGAAGAATTATATTTAATAATGGTGAGGATGCCGACCTTTTGCAATTAACTGCCGGGCAAATGCAGGCACTGCGTGGCAACCGCATTGCGATGATCTTCCAGGAGCCGATGACATCTTTAAACCCTGTAAAAAAATGCGGGGTGCAGGTAGCGGAAGCAATAACGCTGCATAAAAAACTGCCTGCCGCTGAAGCAAGAAAAGCCACGATCGCTTTATTTGAGCAAGTCAAGTTGCCCAACCCTGCAGAGATCTTTAACCGCTACCCTCACCAGTTAAGCGGAGGCCAAAAACAACGTGTGATGATTGCCATGGCCATGAGTTGCGGGCCATCATTGCTTATTTGTGACGAACCAACTACGGCACTGGATGTTACAGTGCAAAAAAGCATACTGCAGCTAATAAAAAAACTGCAGGCGCAAAATAACATGAGCGTTATTTTTATTTCACACGATCTTGGCGTGGTGGCTGAAATTGCAGACAGGGTTGTGGTAATGTACAAAGGAAAAATAGTTGAACAGGGCAATTGTACAGATATAATTAAAGATCCGCAACATCCCTATACGAAGGCATTGCTGGCATGCAGGCCCTCTTTACACAGCAAAGGTGAAAGACTGCCCGTGGTTAGCGATTTTTTAGGTACGACATTAGAAGGACCAGGGACGAACGACGGAGAGGAGCTTATAAAGCCGAAAATACAAAAAACGAACATTGAATTAAAACGCACAAGCACACAAAAGCAAAATATAAAAGACGAAACCATTTTGCAGGTTAACAGTCTAAAGGTTTTTTACCCAGGCAAAAAAACACTTTTTGGTAAAGTGATCGCCTGTACAAAAGCAATGGATAATGTTAATTTAACTGTGCAAAAAGGTGAAACGCTTGGGCTGGTTGGCGAATCTGGCTGCGGCAAAACAACACTTGGCAGGGCTATGCTTGGTTTAATAAAACCAACTGGGGGCAATATAATTTTTAAAGGAACAGACTTATCATCTGCAAACCATACAGAATGGAAAGGGCTTAGAAAAGAAATGCAGTTAATTTTCCAGGACCCGTATTCATCACTCAATCCCCGTAAGACTATTGGTTCAGCTATAGCGGAGCCACTGCTGGTGCATAAACTTTATGCAACTGATAAACAACGAAAAGAACAAGTAATTGAATTGTTGGAAAAAACAGGCCTGCTACCGGAACATTATAACCGGTACCCGCATGAGTTTAGTGGTGGCCAACGCCAGCGTATAGTTATAGCACGTGCGCTTGCATTACAGCCATCGTTTATTGTATGCGATGAAAGTGTTTCGGCATTGGATGTAAGCGTGCAGGCACAGGTACTAAACCTGCTGAACGATTTAAAAAATGAATTTGATTTTACAGCCGTTTTTATTTCACACGATCTTTCTGTTATACGTTATATGAGTGATCGTATTGCTGTTATGCACAACGGTAAAATTGAAGAGGTTGGTTTGACCGATGACATCTATAACAACCCGCAATCCGCATACACCAGGCGGCTAATTGAAAGCATGCCAAAGATCATGTTGTAACAAAAAGGAATATTTAAAACGGGTTACTTATTTTTGAAATCCCAGCACTTACTAAAATGACTGAAATATTATTAGACCTTGTTGCAGTAATTATCACGTTCTTTATACTGAAACTTGTATTCAGAAGTAAAATAAGCCCGTACCACGCGAAATTTTGGAGCGTTGTTGAAACGATCTGGCTGGTTTCATCTTTCACAGGCGTTTCTCTCGGCCTCTACGAAGTACATAAAGTACGGGCACAATCTGCCTTTCTTGAAACAGAAGAGAAAGTAATGGCAGAATTTGAAGATGTTAAAGTAAACTTATATGAGGAGGTTGAACTGATGCAGCCTGACAATACCGTAGGCGAGAATGTAAAAGAAAGCGTACAGTGGTTTCATAAGGTTGCCACAATGCTTGAAGATGGTTATAAAGACAATAAGTGGAGGAAATTTATTGACTATACAAGAGGGTTTGTTTTTAATGAAAAAGGGGTATCGCATTTAACCGACGCCAATGTACTGGCGTTTGACTGGCCAAAGAATGAACATTTAAATCCGGCTGATATAGTTTACAAACCCGAGATGAGGCGCACTATTGATAAACTGCTGGGCCTTGAAGCTGATACCACCAAACTTGATAAACTTAAGCCTGTAAACAAGCCTGAATTTTTTGCGAGATATATTTTTGTATTGTTTTTTACAGTTGCGCTTGCATTAAAGCTTTTAAAAACGTATGCCGAATATATGAAGTAAAGGCTATATTTTATTTTCAAGCAGTTCTTGTAAAATGCTAACGCATTGCTCAAGTTCGCCGGGTGTAGAAGATGCAAAGCCAAGCCTTGTAGAGTTTATGCGCGGGGCAGTTAAAAAGTAACCGGCCCCATCATAAAAATATAAGTCATGCTTTAGTGCCCTTGCTGCAAGGCTGCTTAAATTAATGCCATCATTGAATTTTGCCCAAATAGCCATGCCACCATCCGGCACCTGGAAACTTATATGCGCACTCAGTTTTTCCTGTAAAAGTTTGCAAAAAAAATCGCGCCTTTCCTTGTAAACGCGTAGTGATTTACGAAGATGGCGTTGAAGTGTACCGTTTTGCAATAACTCTGCAAACGCATTTTCCAGCATTGTATCACCCTGCCTGTCAATAACACGCCTGAACAAGGCAAGATGGTTTATAACATTTTCGGGCGCTACCAAATAACCTACCCTGAATGCGGGTGATACAGCTTTGGTAAATGAACCGGCATACAAGGCCATACCAGCGCTGTCTGCCGCGGCAAGCGGCAACAGAGGCTTGCTTAAATAATGAAAGTCGTAGTCATAATCATCTTCAAAAATTATAAACCCGTATTTTTCTGCCAGCGTTAAAAGTTCAACGCGCCTGTTGGCACTTAGTGCAACGGTTGTAGGGTATTGGTGGTGCGATGTAATGTAAAGCATCCGCACCTTTTGGCTCATGCAAACCATTTTAAGTGCCGCAACATCCAGGCCGTATTCATCTACCGGTATCGTAACAAGTTTTGCGCCGGCATGCACAAAGTTCATATTGCCGCCACGCCAGTTAGCTTCAGCAACAGCAACAATGTCGCCTTTTTTTAACAAGGCGGTACATGCCAGGTATAACGCCATTGTTGTGCCGCGTGTGATAAGAATATTTTCATGGGTAATATTAAAGCCCCTTGTTTCGTGCAGGTAGGTACTCAATTGCTGCCTTAACCATAACGTGCCTTTCGGGTCGTTATAACTAAGCCTTGTATAACGGTTGCCTGTTAATAATTGGCTGCGGTATGCCCTTGAAAGCTGCTCAAGCGGCGCAAGCCTTGCATCCGGAAATCCATCATCAAGATGAAAGGTTGTGTTGGGCGTTGCCTCCCTATGTAAATGAGGAGCATCATTAAAGCTAAACCCGGCTACCAGCGATGCCTTTTTTGCTGGTGGTGCAGCCAAATTGCCGGGTGGTTTTACTTGCGGCAGGTGATGCGCTATAAATGTGCCGCTGCCCATTTTACTTTGCAGCCAGCCCTGCAACAATAGCTCATCAAAACCTTTTACTATCGTTTGGCGGTTTACTTTAAGCTGCGATGCAAATTGCCGTGTAGGCGGTAGCTTTTCACCCGGCCGTAAAGTACCGTTACTTATAAGCGCCAGCAACTGGTTAGCCAATTGTAAGTAAACCGGTTGTTTACCCGCTTTATCTATTTGTATAAGTGAAAAAAGCTGTTGCATGGTTTTTTAATTGGACTACCAATGTTGTTTAAATTGGACGACTATAGCAATCCAATAAAGATACATTTTTGCTGTAAATTATTTCTATGCATTCTGAAAACCTTGTACCAAGCCGCCTTGCGAAACGCGCCAATTTTGACCAGGATGTTATTTATTCAATATTAGATGAAGCAATTTTTTGCACTATAAGTTTTACTCTGGATAACAGGCCTTTCTCTATCCCTACTTCTTTCGTGCGGTATGAAGACAAAATTTATATACATGGTTCGGTAGGCAGCCACTTTATACGGGAGATAGAGAAAGGCATACCTGTATGTATTTCAGTGGCGTTGATGGACGCATTGGTTGTTGCAAAATCGGCTTTCCACCATTCCATTAATTATCGCTCGGTTGTGATATTCGCACAGGCTGAAAAAATAGAACAGGAGAATGACAAGACAGCCGCGTTTGAATGGCTTACTAATAAAATAATACCGGGCAGCTGGGATTATTTGCGGCCAATAAAAAGAATGGAGGTTGTTAAAACAACGGTTCTTGCATTTCCGTTAAATGAAGCATCCGCAAAATTGCGCACAGGTATGCCTGTTGATGATGAAGAAGATTTAGCATTACCGATATGGTCTGGTTTAATACCTCTAGAAACAAAACGCCTGCACCCTGTTTCGGATAATTACAGCACTAATGTACCGCTGCCGCAGCATTTGGCGCATTTGTAGGCAAGCAGGCAGTTTACAGGTTAAGCAATTGCCTATTTTCTCCGCATTGAAATATTTTTGTGCACCCATTGTGCTTCCTCGTCCGGGGTTAAGCGCGCAAGCGTACTGCCATACCTGCTAAAGGTTGCAGAAGAACGGTCATACGGTTTGCTGTCATCAAAATAAGGGCCTGCAACCCCCAGCATCCAACCATCCTTTGCTGCCCAGTGTGGTTCATTTACCCTATACTTAAATACTTCGTAATGCACAAAATGTTGTTGGCCGTCAAAGTCAAAAGTTGCGCGTTTTATATGCTCAATTTCATCCGGGCAGGTGCCAA
>Ga0206806_1165_pt1 | contig 11120 bp, 1 predicted proteins | sample Alteio_BWOrgCont_60_FD_152911 | JGI IMG/M metagenome (GOLD analysis project Ga0206806, IMG submission 152911) | Enriched cells from forest soil in Barre Woods Harvard Forest LTER site, Petersham, Massachusetts, United States -... | ecosystem: Environmental > Terrestrial > Soil > Temperate forest > O... | reverse complement strand
GAACCTTAAGGGAAAACTTACATTGGTAAAGGTGTATTTCACATATGGTAATAATACAGAAGGGAGCCTTAACAGTTACCAGTTTACTTATGGTAATGGAGTAAATAACCCTCCATATAATCATAACCGTTACGACCGCTGGGGGTATTATAAATATAACCCGGGAGTAATGGTGCCTAACGAAGATTTTCCATACACATTACAGGATAGTGTGAGAGATAATATGTTCTCGCAGGCTTGGGAGCTTACACAGATTAACCTGCCTTCAGGAGGAGCGATAAAGGTTAACTATGAACCCAACGATTACGCCTATGTTCAAAATCAAAGGGCCAATCAGATGTTTATTATATATGGTGTTGGCGACTCACCTTCTCCAGGGTCTGCTGGGAATCCTGGGAATGAATTGTATAATTATGATGGACTAGTTCCGAAATTCCATGATTGGGTATATGTAACAATACCGACAGCTGCTAGCACACCAACAGATTTTTATAATAAATATCTTGCCGGTATTGATTCATCTTCCGGAAATAATCCCATTACAAAATTATACTTCAGGTTTTTAGTCAATGTAGGTAGTGTCATAACACCTGCCTATGAATATGTACCTGGGTATGCCGATATACAGGGCTACACAAAGCTTACAGATGATTATCATTGGGCTATTCAGTTAAAAGAGGTAAATTCCGGTGATGCGTTCATGGGTAACGCCAACCCGATAGCAATAGCATCCTGGAATTTTGTCAGACTTAATTTGCCTCAGGATGCATATCCGGGCTCGAAATTTAATGGAGGTAGTATACTTTCAATAATCTATTTCCTTTTCGGAATAATTCCTACGGTTATACAAACGGTTGAAGGGTTTGATCAATTTGCTATGTTCAACCATTTTGGTAAATATATAATACCATCTTATTCTTATATACGCCTTGACAATCCGAATTACAAAAAATATGGTGGTGGGGCAAGAGTCAAAGAGATTGATATATCCGATAACTGGTCAGATATGGTTAACGGAAGCGGTTCAAGTTTCCAAAGTAGTTTCCAGTACGGCCAGACGTTTAAATATACTAATACGCTTCCGAGCGGGCAGGTTATAAGTAGCGGTGTTGCCACTTATGAACCTATATCCGGAGGAGATGAAAATCCGCTCAGGCAACCACTGCCATATGATGAAAAGGTATTACTTGCGCCTAATAATGCGATATACACAGAAACCCCATTGGGGGAAAATCTATATCCTTCTGCGGGTGTTGTATATAGTAAAGTAACAGTTGCAAACTTGTCACACAAAGGTGTAGTAAGGACCGGGACAGGGTACACTGTAAACGAATTTTATACCGCTAAGGATTTTCCAGTTCAGAATGACTGGACAGGATTGGAAATGGAAAGAATTCAACCCAGTATCCTGGGAAGCATCTTCAGTATAGGGCTTCAGGATTTCACAAATGCATCACAGGGATTTAGTGTAGAGGTAAATGATATGGCCGGTAAGGAAAAGAGCCAGGAGATATATGATCAGAACGGAGCGCTTATTTCAAGTGTCAGGTATGATTATCATGTTGATAATTCCAGCAGCCCTACCCTGCATTTGAATAATGATGTTCAGGTAATTAATCAAAATGGAAGTATTGCATCTGCTTCAATTGGTAAGGATATTGATGTTTGGGAAGATATGCGGGAGCAGGATACCCAGACTTTTGGATTAGGAGTAAATGTGAATAATGAATCGTTTATCCTTCCCATCGGAATTTTTCCACTTTTCCTTGATGTATTAGCTCTTTTTCCGGCATACAATAGTGAACATACACGTTTCCGCTCGGCTGTAACAACCAAATATATTTATCGTACAGGACTGGTTGATAAGATAACAAAAACACAGAATGGTTCAACGGTTACAACCCGAAACTTACTCTACGATGGGGAAACCGGAGATGTGTTATTGACTCAAACCAATAATGAATTTGATGAACCGATATACAATTTCACATATCCCGCCCACATGGCCTATGATGGAATGGGTTCTGCATACAGAAATATCGGCGCCTATGTTAGCGGAGTAGGCACCGATGCGAATGGTGTTATTTATGTTTCAAATGCATATAGTACAATACCAAGCACTTATTTTGCCCCAGGTGATGAAGTAGAAATATCTTCCCCCATAGAATTTATTAATACTAGTTACACATTAGCTCCGACCAAATATTGGATAACACAACCCCAACCAGGTGGTTCTTATGTGTTGATGGATGTTAATGGTAACACTGCAGGTGGTTTATCCAACGAGTTTGTGAAGGTGATACGATCGGGAAGAAGGAATATGGAAAGCACACCAGTTGCAACTGTGACTACAATGAAGTCTCCTGTAAATAGCGCAGGTACTAAAATAAGTATAGGTCAGAGCAATCAAATATTGCAGGCAAGTGGTTCGCTATTTAATAATGCCTGGAAGATTCCTTATACTTCAGTTGAAGTGCCTGTTTGTACTACCTCATATGTTCCGGCAGATACATGTTTAGCTCAATTTTTGGATTCCATTATAATACACCATGAACTCTTTGCTAAACCGGGAGATAGCATACATTTTGGAAAATATGTCAGAAACCCAGGTTGCCATGCAGATTCATCTGAACTATATTATACGTTGGTTGACCCTGTCGGGAAAGATGAGATGTCAACTTTTACGGCTCAATTAGGTAAAGAAATCTTAACGATTGCTGGAGAGAGTCCTGTCAATCTTGATTCCTTAAAACCTTACTATGGCAGTGGTAGTCGCCTGCACCCGAAGTTCAAAGATTCAATTTTAGATGGATTTTTATATATGTGGAATTATAATTATGGTGAGACAATTGAAAGTGTTCCAAAAGGATTTGCTTTGTTAACAAAAATAGCATGTCATGACTCATGTGAGAACCTTACGGTAAAGAGTGTATTTAACCCTTATGCGCAAGGTATGTTGGGCAACTGGCGGCCTGAAAGGAATTATGTTTATTATGATTCACGTTCACCTACGCTTGCCTCAACTCAAAGTAATATTTGGAATACAGGTATATTCAATCATTTCCACACTATATACGATACGAGCAGTAGCGGTTTATGGCCATTAGATACTTCCGATAAGAATTGGACATGGACAAGCAGGATAAGTATGTATGACCAGAAAGGCAATGAAGTAGAGGATGTTGATGCATTAGGCAGATATTCATCTGCACTCTATGGATATGTTAAATCACTCCCTGTAGCTGTAGCATCCAATGCACAGTTTAAGGAAATAGCATTTGATGGATTTGAAGATTATGGGTTTACTCCGACATGTAATGCGGTATGTGACAATAGCCACTTTAGTTATATAAGTGCCTACCTTTCTGATACAACATCCACCCAGGCGCATACCGGTAAATACTCTCTTAAAGTTACCTCAGGAGATAGTGCAGTAGTATATAGAGCTATAAATTATTATAATGGGCCTTTAGATAGCGTTAATGCTACAAGCCCTTACAATTTCTATTTACTTAACGGAGGAAATATTCCTGAATTCTCACCGGATAGTGGCAGCTATCTCCTTAGTGCCTGGGTAAAGGAAAATACTATTTGCGGAGTGACTGGTTATACAAAAGACAGTATCGTGGTTAGGTATAGTGGCTCTTCAGCTAAATGCAGTATGAAACCTTCAGGACCGGTTATAGAAGGATGGCAGCGTTTTGAAGGACGGTTCAAAGTGCCTCATACTGCCACAGGCATTTATGTGAAACTTGTAGCCGGGACGAATACAGCATATTATGATGATATCCGCTTAGAGCCTTTTGCCGCAGAAATGAAAACCTACGTATATGACCCTAATAGCCTGAGGTTGTTAGCTACCCTTGATGAAAACAATTATGCAACCATTTATGAATACAATGATGAAGGTATATTGATGAGAGTAAAGAAAGAAACGGAACGTGGAATTATGACCATTAAAGAAAGCAGGTCAAGCTATAAAAGGAATCAATAAGGAAATGAAGTTGAATGCACTACATATTATTTTGATGGCCCTGTCTATATGGATTGAATATCCTGTGGCTGCACAGAACTACGTGCAAGACATGGGCAGGATTGAGCAGAAGTTTAAAGAAGGGGACTTGTCATTTAAAGTCAAATATCTTTTTTACCCATATGACAGTCTCAAGAAGGTTTCAGATTCTATGAATGCAGTATGCAGTCAAAGCAATGGAGAGTATTATTATAAAATAGCAACAGATGGTAAAGAGTATGAATACTTAAAAAATAGCAAATATTTCTTTGTTGTAGACCATGCAGAAAAAGGCATCGCTATACGAAAGAGTTCAGAAGCGCAGCAGCAGGCATGGGATATAAGCCGGATAGATTCAATCATACGTTCACCTTCTGTTAAAGTAAATTATAAAAGCTTGGGCAATTCCGAAGCAGAGTATGAAGTAAAACTAAGTGAAGGAGTTTGGACAACTATAAAACTGATATTCAATACTACCACGTTCAGAATTGATAAACTATACATGTATTCTACAAGAAAGGGAAAAATGCTCGGCCAGAATTACAGCAACCCAAGAATTGGAATTGTTTATTCAGATTATAGTAATGGTCGTGTTGATAAAACCATTTTTAATGAATCAAGATTTTTCACTGAAACTACTGAAGGCGGAGTTACTCTGAATGAATTATATAAGAAATATAAAGTATTGAACTACTTACAGAAACGCTCGTGAAGAAAAGTATTCTCCATAAGATAAGGTTGTTGCTGGTAATAGGAATTATCATTTCCTCTGTTGTTTATGGACAGGAAGAACATTTTTACGGAAGTTTGGATGGAAAACATTTTTCTGAGGATTCATCTTTAACAGTACAGGATGATAAATATGGAACCTCGTTGTGGTCTACTATTCAGAAAAATATAAGCGTGACCGATCTTGTTTCATTACAGCTTAATGAGGACACTGCCTTGTTTTTGATTGGCAAACATACATTGAGAACGGACGTGGAAATAACGTACTATAACTCAGCAGGAGTGCCTGATAGCCTGGCTAAATCACTTTATATAAAATATGATTCTACCCGATCAAAGCGCTTTAATTTCAGAACATCATTTAAGTTCATCGGAGGATACAAGGTTAAAACCCGCATTTTAAATATATATCTGGATGGTACCACTATTTCAGGACTCAGTCCGTATTTTCCGAAAGCATTTACCCTTGAAGAAGATATCTATATAAACCGTGTTTACTATTTCAATTGCTCAGCGCCAATGTTGCCAATGCATAGTTATGATGCTACAAATCAAAGGTTGGATATAAGCTGGAGCCATATTACCGGAGCAAACGAGTATGACCTGGAGTATACTGCATATGATGACAGTAGTGCAATTGTTAAAAATGATATGGCTAACTCTTACACAGATTTTGGATTTCTGTTCAATGGCAACGCTACAAGAGTAACGGTACAGGGATGTGATTATGCATTTAGCCTGGTCTACAATCCCAGCCACATATTTTACCGTATCAGGCCGATACACTATGACTCAATTGGTGAAAGGATAGAGGGAGCGTGGTCTTCTGATACTTCCTGTACATTGGCAAACTACGAGAATCAATATATATGGGCTGGCCATGAGAACACCATGAATTGGCAATATACCGCAGCTTTTGCTGAACAAGGCAAGCGAAAGGAAGTTACAAGTTATTTCGATGGTTCGCTAAGGAACAGGCAGAGTGTTACATTAAATAACACCCAGAATAAAGCAATAGTTGGTGAAACGGTATATGATTTCCAGGGAAGACCGGCTGTAACTACATTACCTGCACCAATAGATTCAGGGAAGATAGTCTATTATGACAAATACAATGTTGACCCAAGTGATTCAGAATACAACAGGAAGGATTTTGATACAGGAACCTGCGCCTATATTCCAATAGGAATGGACAGCTTACTTAGTTCCTCAGCACGCGGTTCATCAGGATATTATTCCTCTTCAAATCCTGATAAGAGCAGTGGCTTTGACGCTTTCCTGCCGGATGCGCAAGGCTATCCTTTTACAATGACTGAATACACGCCTGATAATACAGGAAGGATAAGCCGTCAGAGTATTGCAGGTACAACACATAAACTTGGTTCAGGACGGGAGACAAAATATTTTTACGGGAAACCTGCCCAGGAAGAACTTGACCGTTTGTTCGGAAATGAGGTCGGAAACAACAGTCACTACCTTGAGAATATGGTTATGGATGCCGATAGCCAGATAAGTGTTAGTTACGTGGATGCAAATGGTAAAACAATTGCTACGGCACTTGCAGGAAAAAAGCCATCGAACATGCAGCCGATCGGGTCATATTATACTGCATCAACCTTACGAATCAATCTATTGGATGCAGATAGCGTACACCCTACCAATACATCCACTTTTTCAGGGTTCTCATTGTTGGCTACTAATGCAGGAGACTATCATTTTGCATATCAGTTATTACCTGGCAATTATACCGACAGTGTTTGTAGTAGGGCTTATGTGTGTACCGATTGTTTGTATGATATCCAATTAATGATAACGAATAGTTGTGGATGTGATAGTGCTGTAATTTTGCATTACGATAGTAATTTCTCATACACCAGTGCTTTTGATACACTTTGTGGTCATCACAATGTCCTAGACACGTTCACTGTTTATCTCAAACCCGGACAGTATAACATTTCTAGGTTGATCACAGTTGACCCTAAAGCTATAAACTTTTATACATCTGAATTTATAAGAAGAGACACAGGCTGTTTTAAGTCATATAGCAGTTTTTTAACCAGTGCAATTGCTAATACAGATTTTGCGGGTTGTAATTTAACATGTTCTACATGCCTCTCTTCATTAGGAAGCGAGAGTGGATTTCTTACGAAATATATTACCGAGCTCCATAATGCCGGTGAAACTACATCAACACATGCGGATACACTGAATGCAGATACAGCATGGACACAGGCATATGCCCAATGCAATGCAATGTGCGCATCCTTTAGCCCTTGTACGGGTTTATATCAGTCAATGCTGGCCGATGTTAGTCTGGGCGGGCAATATTGTAAGTATACATTAACAGGTAGCACTTATTCGGTAACAGATGTTACATCTATGTTAAACGCTAATTATTATCAATTCCCAACTTCCCCATATGTTGATGCTTCCGGTAAACCTGATTCTGTTGTTATAAACGGGGTTAAGTATCTTCCTAAGGGGTTATCGCTTGAGCAATTTATACAAAACTGGAAACCCTCGTGGGCATCGTCATTGGTAGCATATCATCCTGAATATTGCTTTTACAGATATTGTGTAAAGGATAGTGCCAGTAACCGTTGGGATAATAGTTTTGAGAATACAACCAGCTATGCAGCTGCTTGCAGTGCAGGGTACTTCGCTCCACTGGGAAAAGTTCCGCCGGGTTGCGGTGGGATGATGGGTTGTGGCGCAATCAGTCAGGATCCCTTCTTTAAGAAGGGAGGAATGGGGCAGGTTGATTCTACCTGGATGAGAAACAGGATGATGTATTATGTGACTAATGGAATGCATGATACCACATTAAGTATATGGGCAACTGTTGCTTTGGCAATGAATAAGTGGGCTGATAGTTTGCAGGGGATGAATACTATAGGAGCCTTGAACCCGTCGGATACTTTGTTTTGTGGCGGATGTACGGGTAGCCAGAATATAGAGTGGAATATGTTCAAAGGCATATATACAAGCCTGAAACATGAGGCACAGGATTCGTTAGAGAATGTTTGGATAAATATGCCCGATAGTTGTACCACTGGAACATTTATAAGTTGTGTAGGGAAAAGTGGCTGTGGCGCTTATGGCCCACCAAAAGTACCAAGAAACATAAATTCACTAAATGTATCAGAGTTTAATCCACCGGGACCAATGAGTCCAAGTAAAGCCACAGCGCAAAGGTATGCAGATAGTGCACTTACAGCAACCTGCGACAGCAATTGCCTTTCGTTCGCGACATATTGGTACAGGCAGTTAGATAGCAGTTGTAGCAGGTCATTAGTACAGGGTGATTCGGCCAGGTTAATGGCCCGGTTACTTGCTGTCTGTGAAGCGGGTTGCAACGCAGGACATCCTTTTGGAGCAAGTACTACACCACATGCAACGCCGGATGATAGTGGGGATGTTTCATTCGAAGATGTTATTCATAATGTACTGGGGGCAGCTTATTCCGATACACTCTGCAATGGTATAGTTATTAATATGCCTCCGCCGTATTATGACTCAAACGGCACTACCGGCCCACCCATTACCTATTTTAAACCCACACCTTGCCAATGCGGAAATATTGATACTGCATACGCATTGTATAGCAGGGATAGTGCAAGTGAACATGTCAAGTACCCGAATTTTGGTGAGTTTTTATCGAAATATTATGGAGATAGTATCACTTCAACTAATGCGTACGCCTTAAGGTCATTATGTCGGGGCTCTTGTTTCTTTGCAGCAACACCAGTTCAAATGCCTTTATGGATGTCGTGCTGTCAGGATAGTGATAAATCACAACAAGTTACAATAGCGGGAGGAACATGGACCCGAAAGGCACCCATTGGATTCTCACCGAACTTTTCCTTCATTTACAATGCAACCTCATTTGTACTGGGTGACTCTGGTTATATAATTGGTGGGGATAGTGCGGCGCATTCTATATCAACAGTCCGAAGGTGGTCACAGGCAACAAATACATGGACCCTTAAAAAGAAAGATTCAGTAAGAGAAGGTGGGGTTGGTTTTGCGATTGGTGGGAAAGGGTACGTTGGATTAGGTTCAGATATTAATACGCATAACTTCCTGAAAGAAATTCGCCGGTATAACTCCAGTACAAATAGCTGGGATAGTGCATCTACCTTTCCTGATACGGCAAGAGATTATCCTTTTTCATTTATAATCAATGACTCTGCCTACATAGGATGTGGCGATTCAGGAAATGTTCTTTTTTCATTTCTGGGTACCGGTAGTTACTTCAAATGCTTCAATCATTTCTGGAAATATAATCCCACTACAGGCACATGGACACAAAGAACACCTTTCCCTGGTGGGCCAAGAACCGGAATGGTTTCCTTCTCCATTGGTAATTATGGATATGCAGGTTGTGGCTTAGATAATAGCAGGCATGTATACAATGACATGTATAGATTCAATCCGAGCACAAATACCTGGACATCAATTGCGCCGTTGCCATTTTCATCTACTTTGGGATTATGCGGAGCTGTTGCCTTTGTAATAGATGGAAGAGCTTATGTGGGAACAGGTTTTGTTGGCGGAGCTCCTAACTCTCTACTTACATATACAAGAAGGTTCTGGCAATACGATACCGCTACGAAAAAGTGGTCTACTGCTACATTTTTCCCTGGTCCGCCCAGAACGTTTGGGGTTGGATTTTCTATAGGTAATTATGGATACGTAGGTACCGGGGCAAGGGACTTCGACGATGAAACTGCTTTCCAGGTTGACACGGATTTTGCGCAATTAGGTATACATGATTCTGTAATATATGCCTCCCCGCAATGCTGCATTTCATGTACCCAGATAGATACCGCAGTTAAGCATTTTGCAAAAGCATATCCACTTGTAAATGATAGCAGCCCTAACTACCCAACTTTATTGGCCAGCTATATGAATCAGTACTTTGGATTTGACATGACCTTTACTGAATACCTACAGTTTTACCAGCAGTGTGCTAATACACCTGGTGATAGTATGACACTGGCGGATGGCAAAAAACTTGCATTATTGTTATGTAACCGTGCCATGAACGAACCACCTCCGGTAGTAGATACCAACCCATGTTATACTAATTTAATGCTTGATGCACAGTATAACGCACAAAATGCATATAACAGTTATATGGATTCTGTTCAAAATGCTTTTGAGGCAAACTACGTGAAGCATTGTATGCAAATAGACGACAGCTTTCATGTAATAATGCCTTTTGACGAATATCATTATACATTATATTATTACGACCAGGCTGGAAACCTGGTGAAGACCGTACCACCGCAGGGGGTATATCCAATTACACTTACAACTACCGTACAGAATAATATAAATACTTTCCGTAATAGTGGCGGAACTTCAGGTAGCCCAACATATCCGGTTGATAGTTTACAAACAAGATATTTTTATAATACACTGAATTCCCCTATAAAGCAACAATCGCCTGATGGCGATAGTGTGCACTTTTGGTACGACCGCCTTGGACGTATATGTCTCTCGCAGAATGCTGTACAAAGAAACCTAACGTACAGCTATACCCAATACGACGCACTAAATAGGATAATAGAAGTTGGGCAGGTAAGTACCGTGCCAGCGAACTTACCAAGTTGCTTCCATTGTGTGGGTTGTACGGTTAGTTATGGAGTGCTGCCGGTATTACCTGATACTTTTAGCCGAAACGATGCCGAACTTCAGAATTTCATAAATACTGGAACCAAAACCCAGGTGACGCATACTTATTACGATACAGCTCAATTTACTTTTATTCCACTTGCGCAACAAAACCTACGTAAGCGGATAGCAACCATAAGCTATCAGGATGTTTATGACAATTTATATACAGGCACTAATTGGGTACATGAACCTAAAAGATATGATAATGCTATCCATTATTCATACGATATAGAGGGTAATGTAGCTTCCATTATTATTGATGTACCTCACGATAGCATAGTGAAGCAGCGATATAAACGATTAGATTATTACTATGATCTGATTAGTGGAAAAGTAAATGAATTAGTTTACGAGCATGATAGTATTGACCAGTTCATACATAATTATGAATATGATGCCGACAACAGAATAACAGCAGTTCAAACCAGCCGTGACAGCCTTTTTTGGGAGAATGATGCAAGCTATGAGTACTATGATCATGGGCCATTAGCAAGAGAAGTTATTGGAAGAAGGCAGGTACAGGGGCTTGATTACGCATATACCTTAAATGGATGGATTAAAGGGGTTAATAGTAGTATTACCAACCCAAGTTATGACATGGGGCAAGATGGAAATGTGCATGACGCTAATAATACAATTGCAAGAGATGCTTACGGATTTACTTTGAATTATTTTAATGGAGATTATCGTTCGATAG
>Ga0206806_1164_pt1 | contig 11150 bp, 4 predicted proteins | sample Alteio_BWOrgCont_60_FD_152911 | JGI IMG/M metagenome (GOLD analysis project Ga0206806, IMG submission 152911) | Enriched cells from forest soil in Barre Woods Harvard Forest LTER site, Petersham, Massachusetts, United States -... | ecosystem: Environmental > Terrestrial > Soil > Temperate forest > O... | reverse complement strand
ACTGTATTGTTTCCTAATGTGGTGTTGCCGATAACCGTTGCGCGTGAGAAGTCAGTTAAGGCGATCGCAGAAGCGCAGAGAGGAGCTAAGTGGATAGGGGTGATAGCGCAGAAGGAAAGCACGAATGAAGACCCTATGCCTGACGATATATACCAGGTAGGGACTTTGGCCAAACTCGTGAAGCAGATAAAGATGCCTGATGGTAATATAACCATATTCATTATGGGCCGGATGCGCTTCAAAATTGATTCCTACAAACAGATAGACCCGTATTACGTAGCGCAGGTAACCTACCTGGAGGATGTATACCCGCAGAAAGATGCGTCTTTTGACGCACTGATCGCGTCTATAAAAGATTATTCTGAGCGTATAGCCCAGCAATCCCCTAACATGCCGAATGAGGCAAGTATTGTGTTGCGCAACATAGAGCAGCAGTCTTTTTTGATGCACTTTGTGGCTTCCAATATTTCTGCAAAATTGCAAGATAAGCAGGCGATGCTGGAGGAAAATGATATTACCATAAGAGCGGAAAAACTGCTCAATTTGCTGCAATCTGAACTGCAACTTGTAGAACTGAAAAATGAGATCACTAATAAAACCCGTGCGGATATAGACCGGCAGCAACGCGAATATTTTTTGCAGCAGCAGTTAAAGTCTATACGCGAAGAACTGGGTGGGGACCCGAACGAGCGTGAGATCAAAGACCTGCAGAAACGGGCTGAGGAGATCAAGTGGACAGAGAGCGCGAAGGAATTATTTAAGAAAAATATAGAGAAGCTGGAGCGTATGCACCCCAGCACGCCTGATTATTCGGTTATCTACAACCATCTCGACCTGATGCTGGACCTGCCATGGGGGGTATATACCGAAGATAGCTATGATCTTAAGAAAGCGCAGAAGGTGCTTGATGACGACCATTACGGGATGGACAAGATAAAGGACCGCATACTTGAATACCTTGCTGTACTGAAGTTGAAGGGCGATATGAAGTCTCCAATACTTTGTTTCGTAGGGCCTCCCGGTATCGGTAAGACATCGCTGGGGCGCAGTATAGCGAGCGCTATCAGCCGCAAGTACGTTCGCCTGAGCCTTGGTGGGCTGCATGACGAGAGTGAACTGCGTGGCCACCGCAAGACATACATAGGCGCTATGCCGGGCCGCATTATCCAATCACTCAGAAAGATCAAATCGGCTAACCCGGTATTTATACTCGATGAGGTAGATAAGTTGGGTAAAGATTTCAGAGGTGATCCGAGTTCCGCATTATTGGAAATACTGGACCCGGAGCAAAACAATTCTTTTTATGATAACTACCTGGAACTTGAATTTGACCTTTCGAAAGTATTGTTTATAGCTACCGCCAATAGTTTAAGCGATATACAGCCGGCGCTTCGCGATAGGTTAGAGATCATACAACTATCCGGCTATTCCCCGGAAGAAAAAATAGAGATCGCAAAGCGTCATCTTATTCCCAAACAAAAGGAACTGCATGGACTGAATAAAATAGCGCTGAAATTTCCGGATAAAGCAATCCTTAAGATCATACAGGAGTACACCCGTGAAAGTGGTGTGCGTGAACTGGACCGGCTACTTGCTGCCATGATGCGGTCTGTAGCCAAGCATGTAGCCATGGATGAAAAAGTAGCGCCCGTGATAACGATTGAAAACGTAGAGGCCGCATTGGGCAAGCCACGTTTCAGCAACGATATTTATACCAAGGGGCATCCGGCCGGTGTCGTAGTTGGGTTGGCATGGACTGCCGTTGGCGGTGACATTCTTTTCATTGAAACGTCATTATCAAAGGGCAAGGGCAATCTTACGCTTACCGGCAACCTGGGCAATGTGATGAAGGAAAGCGCCAGCACTGCACTCTCTTACCTGAAAGCGCATGCTGCCGAATATGGTATACCAGATGCGAAATTCGACGAGGTTAACATTCATGTGCATGTGCCGGAAGGCGCTGTGCCCAAGGATGGCCCAAGCGCGGGTATTACTATGCTTACATCGTTGGCATCTGCATTTACCGGTAAGAAGGTGAGGCCGTATGTGGCTATGACAGGCGAAATAACACTACGTGGACAGGTGCTGCCTGTGGGTGGTATCAAAGAAAAAATACTTGCAGCGAAACGTGCAGGTATCAAGGACATCATCATGTCAAAACAGAACGAGAAGGATATTGAGGAGATAAACAAGGAGTACATAAAGGGGCTCAATTTTATGTATGTTTCTGATGTATCGGAAGTGCTTGGTTGTGCTCTTATAAAGAAATAGCATGCAAAACATTAAGACATTGTAAAATGATAGCAAGGTTTAAAGCCTTGCTATTATTTTATTAGCTATTTTCATTATTTTTGTAGAAACTTTTAAGCAGGGAACCTATGGCAAAACTGAGGATCTTCATAGTGCTGGCTATATGTGCGGGTTTTGCCTTTTCTTTGGGTAGTTGCCACAAATCTAAAAGCAGGGAGTATGTGGAACTGGATACCGATTCGGGTGTCATTAAGCACTTTGATTTCCAGGTTGGGACTTATTGGGTGTACGTAGATGCCTTTAGTGGCAGAACGGATAGCTTTTATGTAAGAAGTAATGTATATACTCCGCAAACGGAGACTTATAATGTTTACGATTACCATTTCATAACCATAGCTGAATTAAATATTGATAACAGCAATCCGGGTGATTCTGCAAACTGGGTATTCAATTACCAGGGTACTGATATAATGATGGATTATGATTACACAACGTTTGCATGGGGATGGAAAAATGAGATAGAGTTCCGGCCACTCTTTAAATATCCGTTCGCTTATGGCAATCAATATGGCCAGTTCGATACCGTGTCTATCACGCAGGTTGATAGTGCTTTCTCGGTAAACGGCCTTACCTTTTACAAGGTAGCTCATGTATATCATTATTCAAACGCAGACTCTACTGAGGGGCCGAACATCACGAAGCTGCAGGATATGTTTTACATCAGTGACAGTGTGGGAATGGTGGAAATTACATTGAACCACCCGTATCATAATATAAACCGTGACTGGCAACTGCTGAGGTACAAGATAGTTAAATAACCGGTCAAATACCTTGCGGTTAAATTTCGTAAATTTGCGCATTCATGAAGTCTTTCAACGTTCCGGTACATTATCGCAGCCCCCTCATAAGTGCTATAAAGCAAAAGCGCAAGGGTGATGATAAAATGAAAAAGGATTTTGCCCCTACTATCCTGAATATAGGTTCTTTGCAGGTGGTACTGGCGCGGCATTTCGGTTTTTGTTATGGGGTTGAAAATGCCATTGAGATAGCATTCAAAGCAGTAGATGAAAATCCGGGTAAGCGAATATTCCTGCTTAGCGAAATGATACATAATCCCGGTGTAAATGCTGATCTGCAGGCGCTGGGCATACAGTTCATCATGGATACCAAAGGCAATATGCTCATGGCCTGGAACGAGCTTACTCCAGATGATGTGGTGATCATCCCTGCTTTCGGTACAACGCTCGAATTAGAACAGAAACTTAGAGAACTCGGAATTAACCCTACACGTTACGAAACAACCTGCCCTTTCGTGGAAAAAGTCTGGAACCGTGCCGAAAAAATAGGGGATGATGGCTATACTGTTGTAGTGCATGGAAAGCCAAATCACGAAGAGACGAGGGCTACTTTCTCACACAGCAAAGCACATACGCCTACCGTTATTGTAAAAGATATGGAGGAGGCCCATTTGCTGGGTAAGTATATTACAGGCATATTACCAGCCGAACAGTTTTATGGAGATTTTAAAGGCAGGTTCTCTGTTGGATTTGATATATGCAAAGACCTGGAACGCATAGGCGTAGTAAACCAGACCACAATGCTTGCCAGTGAAACACAGGCTATAGCTGATTATCTAAAGGACGTAATACTTAACCATTTTCAAACACCCCTCGACAGAACCAGTGACCGCTTTGCCGACACCCGCGATACGCTTTGTTATGCCACTAATGACAACCAAAGCGCGGTGATGGGCATGCTGGAACAACAGGCAGATCTGGCATTGGTAATCGGGGGGTATAATAGTTCAAATACTTCGCATCTGGTTGAGCTTTGCGAAGCGAAGCTACCTACCTATTTTATCAATGACGAGCAATGCCTCATCTCTGCTGATGAGATCCATCATTTCGATCTGCATACTCATGCTGAGAAAACTACTCCGTTTTACATTCCCGCCGTTAAGCAGTTGGGTGTGATGGTTACTTCGGGGGCGTCATGCCCGGATGCATTGGTGGAAAGGGTGATAGAACGCCTTGCGATACTGACCGGCAATGAAGATGCCTTGACGACGCTCCCCGCTATATGGGAGTGATCAGTTCTTTATGACCCGGTAATGCTTGTATATTTTCATCAGTGTGTGGTCCGTGACCGGGTCTATCACTGCCTCAGTATCTATACTGACAACTGCATCGGGAAAGGCTTTTAATTCTGTAAATCTATTTTCAGGGTATTCTACACTTATCCATTTGTCCTTTCCTGTCTTGTCATACCTTTTTGATATATTGGCCACCGGCAAAGGTTTACGTTTCCCGTCATCATCTTTGTAGGTGTGCGTGGAGTCTATAAACTTCTTAAACAGGGAATAATAATGGACAGAATCATAGTTCTCTACAAATGGGATTAGGCTGTCCCGGTCATCGTAACAAAGGAATTCATAGATAGTATCCCTGTCCTTTTTGGGCCAGTGAAAATAAAATTCCGGGACACTGAAGTAGAAAATATCTGTTGAGTTTTTGTCTGAGTAAGTGACTCCACTCTGGGCTCCACCGTCGGGCATTTTATTTGCGTTTAGTACTTCCGAGCCTTCAACTTCCGTCACCTTGTAATACTCGCGGATGGTCAGTTGCTTACTGCCGCTAACAGGGTTTACGGTATAAGTAGTATCTTTTCTAACTATCCTTTCTTTATGCTCCTGTAATGTGACGCTGAAGTTATTTACGACGTCAAAGCTTTTCCATGTGTTTGTTCCTGTTCTTTCATACATGTATAATGTTTTGGAAACAGGCTGTGGCCTTGGCTTTCCTTCGGGGTCAATGTAAGTCTTTAAGTAGTCGCTATAAGTTTTAATCAGGGTAATGTACTGTATGTCATTTGCGTTGATCAATGTGTCTGTAATTATGGGGTTATGGCTTATGTCGTAGCATTCGTACTTCAAAATGGTGTCGTTATTATCAACCGGCCAGTACGTATAAAATTCAGGGTACAAAAAATACCTCGTGGGCGCCGCAGAGTCGCCACTTGCACGGGTTACATCTGTAGCGTCATCAGCATCTGTGCCGGTTGTAGCCTGATTTACCGGAGCTGTTTTTTCTTTCTTGTTTTTCTTGTCCTGTGCCAGCAAATGAGCCAGGCTCAATGCCATTACTGCCAATACAGCAAGGAATATGACTCGCTTCATACGATCAGTTTAATTCCAGTATCAGGTCATTAGTGTTTACCAATGTACCTGCCGCCAGCTCAATATGGTTTATGGCTGTGTCAAATGGAGCAGTGATGATTGTTTCCATTTTCATAGCTTCAATAATAAAAAGCTGCTGGTTTTTTTTCACAAGGTCGCCTTTTTTTACCAATAATTTGGAGAGCATGCCTTGCAAGGGTGCACCGATTTGCTTTTCATTCCCTTTGTCGGTCTTTTTATTTTCCTTTTGCTCTACCTTTATTGACTTGTCGCGCACTTCTACATTCCTGGTCTGGCCATTCAATTTAAAGAATATGATCCTGTTCCCGTTGTCATCGGCAGGCCCTATGCTCAGGAGGCGTATGAGCAGTGTTTTCCCCCTCGATATTTCGATGGTAATGTCCTGTCCTACCTTCATGCCATAGAGGAATAGTGGGGTAGGGACTACTGATACGTCGCCATAGTTCCGGTAAAATTTAATATACCCTTCAAAAACTTTTGGGTAAAATTTATAGGAAAGAAAATCGCAGAGGTTAAGGTCATCTCCGAATTGTTCTTTGAAAGCCGTAAACTCTTTCTCAAAGTCTATCGGCGGCAGATGTTTGTTAGGCCGGTCGGAGAAAGGTTTTTTGTCTTTTAATATGATGCGTTGCAAGTGCTCAGGAAAGCCACCCTCAGGTTGCCCTATCTCACCCATGAAAAATTGCTGTACCGATTCGGGGAAGGATATGCTATCACCTTTGTCAAACACATCCTGCTTACTGAGGTTATTGGCTACCATAAACTGCGCCATATCACCCACTACCTTAGAACTTGGTGTTACCTTTACTATATCGCCAAACATATCATTGACGGTGGCATACATTTCTTTTATCTGCTCAAACTTATCCCCGAGTCCCAGGGCTATTGCCTGTGGCTTCAGGTTACTGTATTGGCCCCCTGGTATCTCGTGCTGAAATACTTCTGCGGTACTTGCCTTCAGCCCCGATTCGAATGGATAGTAATATTCCCGTACCGCCTCCCAGTAGTTACTGAACTGGTTTAGGGTTTTTACATCATACTCATTTTCGCGCTCATGGAAACGCATCATTTCCACTATGGCATTAAAATTAGGTTGCGATGTAAGCCCGGACAATGAGCCAAGCGCGCAATCTATTACGTCTACGCCGGCATCTACTGCCATGAGGTAAGAGGCAGGTTGCAAGGATGAAGTATCATGGGTATGTAAATGGATAGGAATGTTCACTGTACTTTTCAATGCCTCCACCAACACCTTTGCCGCATACGGTTTCAGCAAACCAGACATGTCTTTTATGGCGAGGATGTGCGCCCCTGCGTTTTCCAGGTCTTTTGCCAGCCGTAAGTAATAGTCTAGTGTGTACTTAGTGCGTTTAGGGTCCAGTATGTCGCCCGTATAGCACAGAGCGCCTTCGGCGATTCCGCGTGTGCGCTTACGCACCATATCTATACATGGCGCAATGTTCTGCATCCAATTCAGTGAATCAAAAATCCTGAAAATATCCACGCCTTTCTCCCACGATTTCTCTACAAATTTTTCTATAAGATTATCCGGGTATGCCGCATAGCCAACGCCATTACAGCCGCGTATCAGCATTTGCAACAGTATGTTAGGTATTGCGCTGCGAAGCGCTCCCAGGCGGCGCCACGGGTCTTCGTTCAGGAAACGCATGCACACATCGAACGTTGCACCGCCCCATACCTCCATACTGAAAGTCTGTGGGAATGCAATGGCAAAGCTCCTGGCAACTTTTAGCATGTCGTTAGTACGCATCCTTGTTGCCAGCAGGCTTTGGTGCGCGTCGCGTAGGGTAGTATCTGTATAGTGTATCTTTTTTTCCTGCTTTAGCCATTTACTAAATTCCTCTGGCCCAAGCTTTGTCAGCAGGTCTTTGGTGCCGGGCGATATTACCGCATGTGTGTTCACATCAGGCAATATGGGTTTTTCAAATACTTTGGTGTTGTCCTTTACTTTTACATCGGGGTTGCCGTTGAGTGTCACTTCTGCCAGGTAGTTCAGCATTTTTGAACCCCTGTCCTGCCTCAGTGTATACGTAAACAGTTCCGGGTGCTCCTGTATAAAGTTCACCGTTGCTTTCCCGGAGATAAAATCTTCGTGGCTGATAAGGTTCTCCAGGAATTGTATATTATTCTTTACGCCCCGTATACGGAACTCACGAAGCGCACGATGCATTTTTAATGTGGCATCTCTCAGTGTATTTCCTGATGTGCTGACCTTTACCAGCATGGAGTCGAAGAATGGGCTTATTTTCATACCGGGGTAGGTACTGCCTTCGTCGAGCCTTACCCCAAAACCCGCCGCGTTCCGGTATGTTACCAGTGTGCCATAGTCAGGCTTAAACCCATTCAGCGGGTCTTCTGTAGTAATACGGCATTGCATAGCAAACCCGATCCTGGGGATCAGGCTTTGATTTCCTAATCCTATCTCAGGCCCGGACAGTTTGTAGCCTGACGCAATAAATATTTGTGTCTTGATCAGGTCAACTCCCGTTATCATTTCCGTCACGGTATGCTCAACCTGTATTCTTGGGTTTACCTCAATGAAGTAAATATGCTCGTTCTCATCTACGAGGAATTCTACAGTGCCCAGGTTATTGTAGTTAACTGCCGAGGTTATGCCAATAGCGTAGCCGTATAGCTTATCTAAAGTTTCCTGTTTAAGTGTTGTGGATGGAGCGACCTCTACCACCTTCTGGAAACGGCGTTGCACGGAGCAGTCACGCTCGTAGAGGTGCACGATATTTCCATGTTGGTCTGCTGCTATCTGTACTTCTATGTGTTTCGGACGTTCTACAAATTTTTCCAGGAATACCGTGTCATCCCCAAATGCATTCTTTGCCTCGCTGCGTGCTTCAGGGAAGGATTTAGTAAGGTCATCCTGGTTTCTTACCACCCGCATCCCGCGCCCGCCGCCACCTGCCGCTGCTTTCAGCATCAACGGGTACCCTATTCGTTTTGCTTCACTAAGCGAAGTGTCAATATCTGTCAGTGGTGTGGTGTTGCTCTCTATTATAGGTATACCGGCTTTCTTTGCTACTTCCTTGGCGGTCACTTTGTCGCCAAGGGCAGCCATAGCCTCAGGCGAAGGGCCTACGAATATAATACCGTTTTCTGCGCACCTACGGGCAAACGTTGCGTTCTCTGACAGGAACCCATAGCCCGGATGTATAGCATTAGCTCCGCAACCCTTTGCAACATCTATGATCTCATCAATATCCAGGTATGGTTTTAGCGGATCGTTGTCTGCTCCAACCTGGTATGCCTCGTCTGCCTTATAGCGGTGCAAAGAATACCTGTCCTCATAAGTATAGATGGCAACCGTGGGGATCAGCAATTCAGTTGCCGCACGCGATATGCGTATAGATATTTCACCCCTGTCAGCAATGAGTAGTTTTTTTATTTCCATGTAATGAATAATACGTTGTAATTGTTGGTCCACAAATATAGCGATAGGAAGTCTACGGGAATAACAGTTTCAATAAAATGTAAAAGCTGGCAAAAATTGTGTCTGGTTCTGATGTTTACCTAACTATTATCACAGGAAATATAGTACTATGCATGATGCCGAAAACAAAATTGGCAATGAGTTCTGCTCATTGCCAATTTTAGCTAATCTCATTATTGTTATTTCATTCCGGTCTCCACACTCACCTTCATACCGGATTTCGGTATGTCATTCAGGATATTCACTGTTTCCGAGATGTATATGTCTTTGCTCAGCCTCTTCAGCCACTCTTTGTTTTTAGCTATGGAAGCACTGTCTGCATTTATTTTGCTCATATCAGCAGGCGGATTTGTCATATCCATCGTTACCGCACTTTTCAATAGGGTATCGAGCTTTTTAGATTGCGCTGTTGCCTCATCCTGTTCCTGCATATACTTCTTCTCATTAAGCGATACTTCATTATTCTCTTTCTTCTGTTTATAATAAGTTGAGTTTTCCTGGATTTGCTTAAAAGTAGGGTTAGCCTGTATCCTGCTCTGGCTTAGCATTGCCAATTGTTGCAGATTACCAACACTATTTGTCGGTTTGTAATTAGCAGCCGGTATCTCATCCCATCCGAGTGCAGACTTGTTATGGCGTTCGCCAAGGTCTTCATCGTCAATTTCATCATAATAATCGGGTATTGCAATGTCCGGTTTTACGCCTTTCAACTGTGTTGAGCCTCCGTTCACACGGTAAAATTTCTCCATAGTCAGTTTTACAGCGCCAAGTGATTTTCCGGGTGAGCCGTCTGTGTCATTCATTATTTGAATACGGGTCATAGGATCCAGCATCTGGTCAAGGTCCACCATTTTCTGCACAGTGCCTTTTCCATAAGTCATGGAGCCAACTATCACAGCGCGTTTATAGTCCTGCAATGCCGCTGCAAGTATCTCTGACGCAGACGCACTGTTTTCATTGACCATTATCGCCAGCGGGCCTGTATACATCGGGCCATCATTCTGGGCCGGGAGCACACTGGGAGCAGCATGGTTACTCTTTACCTGTACCACCGGGCCCTTACCAATAAATATGCCTGCCATGTCCACAACATCACCTAATGATCCACCGCCATTATTACGAAGGTCAAGAACAATGCCTACGACACCTGCGTCTTTTAATTTCTTCACTTCCTCAGCCACATCTGCTGAGCAGGTGCGCCCGCTGGTGTGGTTAAAGTCTGCATAAAACTCGGGGAGGTTTATGTAGCCTATAGGGCCATCCTTCCCTTTAATGATTGCAGACTTAGCATAGGTCTCATCAATATTGATTACGTCTCTTATCAAAGGAATTACTTTTGTTGTCCCATCCGCCCTTTTTACAGTAAGCCGCACTTCTGTGCCCTTAGGGCCGCGTATTAGTTTTATGGCGTCATTAAGTTCGTATCCCTGTATATCTACAGGTGGCTGATTGCCCTGCGCCACTTTTATTATTTCATCTCCGGCTTTAAGATCACCCTGTTTTGCCGACGGGCTGCCGGGTATTATTTCTGATACGGTAGTTTTGTCATTAGCAGGGCTAAGCCTGGCTCCTATACCGAAGAAACTGCCGCTCATAGTTACATCAAAATCCTTTTTCTCATCTGGCGGGAAATAGGAAGTGTGAGGGTCTTCTGTTTCCGTAATTGCGTTGACATAATAGATGAACCGCTCGTCGTCTTTCATTTTATGATAACGTTTAAAAAAACGCTCATAAAATTTCCTCGTATCATCTCGTGCCGCTACTTCCAGTTCGGCATTTGTCTTCAGTTTTACGTTTGCCGAATCCTTATTTTCTTTCTTTTTATCCTGCTCTTTTTCAAGGTCTACATATTTTTCCAATACCTTGTATTTCATGTAGAGGCGCCATCTGTTGCTGAGCGCCTGTTCGTTAGCGGCGTATGGTTCTTTATCTGCATTAAGTTGCAGTTCCTCATTCGAAGTGAAAGTGAATGGCTCTTTCAGCATGGTTTGGTAGTATTGCTCAACATCAGCTATTCGCCTCAGGTACATAGCGTCGAACGTATCAAAGAACTCAATAGAATTATCCCGTATCTCGTCGTCAATTTTGTACTGGTATGCATCCAGCTTATTGATATCCTGCTGGGTGAAAAACAGTTTGTCATAATCAAAATCGTGGATTATTTTATTAAATACCCTTGATGAAAATGTATCGTCCAGGGGTTTGGGAGAGTAATGTCCGCCCTGTATCGTTTTCATTACC
>Ga0206806_1147_pt2 | contig 11187 bp, 12 predicted proteins | sample Alteio_BWOrgCont_60_FD_152911 | JGI IMG/M metagenome (GOLD analysis project Ga0206806, IMG submission 152911) | Enriched cells from forest soil in Barre Woods Harvard Forest LTER site, Petersham, Massachusetts, United States -... | ecosystem: Environmental > Terrestrial > Soil > Temperate forest >... | reverse complement strand
ACCATAAAAAAACCACTACAACCCAATCAATAATGCCATGAAGCCTTTCCCAATCATACTTATATCCGTGCTAACGACCCTTAATGCTTTGGGGCAGCAACCCGAATACCCAGATAGTGGCTTTACCAATAAGGCCGAGGCTAAGAACTTGATAGTTCATGGTAGAAAAGAAGGTAAGTGGATTGCCTATGGAGATTCCGCCAAAAATAATAGCACAACAAAAGTTACTAAAAGTGATGGGGCAGTCTATTAAAAATAATCAATGAAAGCTCGGAAAGGAATGCTAAGGCAAATGTGCCAAATACATTCGGTATTGAAACAGGAGCATTCAATAGATTATGTAATGAAAAAGGAGTGCAACCATCTGATACTATTATAAATTACCTGTTTAGAAATAAGCTTATTATGACAGTATATGAAGGCGACCCCAATAGAGGTACTGAACAAGTGGTGGCATTGACACCAGAGGGTAGTTTATTCTTAATACAGGTAAAGAACCTTAATGTTGCAAAGAATTCCTTTGGGATAGCATTAACTGCACTTATTATTTCATTCATGACCCTTATATTTACTGTTTGGACTACAACTGCACACGGTAATAATGATAATAAGAGTTTGTTTGCAAAAAAAATAGATAGCACTTCAACTAAATCTAAGATAAACGAAGGATATATCTTTTGCGGGAAAGTGATAAAATCCAATAGCTCAATTCATATACTTTTAACCTTCAACATAGAGAATGCCACCCTGCTGGATGACTCCATAAATAAAGCTACACTCGATAGCCTAGTTAGCTTCTTAAAAAGATACCCTAAAATAAAAATGGAAATAGATATTCATGCACCTCGTAAAGACCAAGGTGTTCATGCAATATCAATATCACAAGCTAGGGCAAAAACTGTGGTAGATACACTTATTAAACTGGGAGCCGACTCGGACAGATTAATTCCAAAGGGATGGGGCGCAAGTGAGCCATTACCTGGTTATGGCCCCAAGGATATTGCAAAAATGAAAACACAGAAAGAAAAAGATGCTGCCGATAGAATTAACCGCTGGGCTGAATTCAGAATAATAGAAAATTAATAGTTAAAAATGATTGAGAGGGTTAGAGAAGCACTTAGTTGTGTCCGAAATATATATTTGAGCTACCCTACTGTTGGAAATGGTTCCAAGTATGGGGAAAGGGTATTCACTTACGAATTTTACCATCAATTGAGGAATTTATTTGGGAATGATATTGGTTTTGACATAAGCGGGGAGCCTGTTAAGGGAAATGGATTAATCCCAAATTTTAACCATACCATTGTCCCAGACTTGGTTATTCATAATTATGGTGATACTATACACGATATGGTAGCAATCGAAATCAAAACAAACCCCAATGTTAAAACTAAAGATATATGTGAAGATTTACAACAATTAGAGTGGATGATGGGCGCACCTTTAAATTATCAAGATGCTATTTTCATAGTCGCTAATTGTGATTTTGAACAGAAGGTTAATTTATCGAGGAGATATAGAAATGAAGTTAACAGGTTAAAAAACATACAGCATCTTCATATTTGGAATATTAATTACCCAATAAATAATGCTAACAGAGCAAATACTATAACTATACCTCAAATATTAAATAAACATTTATGGTAGAGATGGAATCGGTGTGCACTAAAGGTGTGCACTTTTCACCCATTTTGCATCTTTTTGTATGATTTCACCCTTGATTTCATTGGTTTTGAGAGTCAATTTTGGGACTCATAATCCGTTGGTCGTAGGTTCAAGTCCTACTGGGCCCACTTAATAATAAGGCATTCCGCAATACTGCGGGATGCTTTTTTTATTTGAGGTATCTCTTGAAATAACCGATAAGAACTGATTGCAAAGATAAATAAATGGTAGGTGATTTTAGGTTAACTACTCATTGAAATAGGCTAACTACTCATTTTGATTATTGACTTAACAAAGGAAACCGTAGATTTATAATTAGTATAGAACAAGGAATTATAGAATTGCGCAAGAAAATAAAACAATAACCTCACAATGGAAGAATTTAAAACCAGAGCTGACGCTTTTAAAGAGTTAAACAGGAAAATCCTTATAAGGACAGCTCCTATTCTTCTGGTAGCCGTATTTGCTGGGATTACACTTTCACATTTCAATATGAAAGAACAGCAAGGAGACGTTAATGTATACCCATTCGTAATACCTTTCTGCTTGGCAGTTGTTGGAGTCGGTTTATATAGAGGTGTAACTAGGCGTAAGAAAATATTTAATAGCTATACGCTTACGTTTGATAACAACATAATTACAAGGGAGCAATACAATACACCGACAATTTCCATACTGTATGATGAAGTCACAGAAATAATTAAAGGTTCAAATGGAAGCTTTACTATAAAAGGTAAGTCGGCAATAAACGTTATTATTATACCAGCACAAATAGAAAATTATGAAAAGCTCGAAAAACTATTAAGTGAGATAAAGCCATTTACACTCCCTGTTAATAGACCTCTTTTAAAAAAATCTATCGCCATTTTACCATTGTTGGCTATTGGTTTAATGGCAGTGGTTTATTTATCGAATAATAAGATTATTGTGTTAATCTGTGGAATAAGCACATTGATAATGTTGGGATATTCTTTCTATTCCATACAAACGAATAAGAACATTGACTTTAAAACAAAAAGGAGTTCATGGTGGGTAATTGTTGTTGGATTGTCAATTGGTGGTGGTACGTATTATAAGTTAACACTGAATAGTAGGGTAGATAATGCCATCTTACTAGAGCATGACAACAAAAATGATTCTACACACTCCAACAATACTGCTATTGTGCAAACTCCAGAGGAAATGTATGATACCATAAAATCGGATGACATAAAAATAAACAACAAATACCTTCTTTATACTCCGAGAGAAAAGCTTTCAGAATTACTAAAAAAAGCGGATTCAATAAAACATGATACCGCTGTGGTAGATTCTTATTGCCCTCAATTTTTAACAGTCTATTATAAAAAATCCACCCTTGAAATATGTGATTCTGGTGGCCTCGTTAAGTTTGAGCTATGGGATAATTCCTTGAAAGTATCAATAAAATCAAAGGAAATCAGAATAGGAGATAATGAAGCAATATTGAAACAGATGTTCCCTAAGTCCTATGCCAAGAAAGACTATATGGGAGACGAAGAAGGTGATTTTCAATATATGAACAGCGTGAGGATATATTTCAGTTCTGGACAATATTTAATCTTCATGCTCAATAAACAAGGTAATATAACCGACATTTGTATTTGGGAAGATGATGCTTAAAATATGCAGGTTTGATTAAATTCACTTTATGGAAAGTAAAAGGAAGTATGAAATAATAATCGGTAGCCCAATTGACTACGAAAATATAGTTGCCTATATATGGATGAACGATGAGCAAATTGCTCTTGTACAAATGGAAGAGGGTAAAGAATAAATAAGAGTAGAGTTTTTTCTGAAGAAGTGGAAACCAAAGTATATCTAGATGTTTTTATTGAAGCATTGCAAGAAGCAAAGAAGCAATTACTTAAATAAATAGCATGGAGCCTTTCTTAATAGTACTGATATTTGAAAAATACCCCATTTCAAAATGAATAAAAGTTACCTGATTATTGTCCTTTTATTAATGCTTGTATTACCGTGCGTATCAATAGGTATTGAATTTTTAGTTGCTGCTAAGCAATTATCATTCATATCCCTTGTTGGCAAGTGGTTTGTCTTTTGGTCAATTGGGGTACGCCTTTTCTCGGCTGGTATAAGGCAAGTATCCAAGCCTTCATTCACCGCTGAAACAATATTTCATATAACAAACAAAGAGAGTTATGTCATTGTAAAGGAATTGGGCTTTGCTAATATCTGTTTAGGCGCTATCGGAATAATTTCGCTCTTCATTCCTGATTTGCGTATGGCTTCCGCATTCTCAGGTGGCCTTTTTATGGGGATTGCCGGGGTAAATCACATAATTAAAAAGCCTGAAGGGATAAACGAGGTGATAGCTATGATCTCTGATGTTTTTATTGCTGTAGTCATGATGTTTTATATCATTCTTCACAATTAGTAGCATTTTAGTCTGCTATCCTCCGGGTGTGATTTATACAAGCATTCATCTTAAAGGTGTAATACTTCAAATTTAAAACGGACCCATCTTTGTACCGTCAATAATTTGAATTTCTTTAATTACAAAAATCAAGATGAAAACACTAATTATAGCAGTATGTTTATTCGGGTCATTTTTAATGCAGGGTTGTATTGCTTACGCAGAGCCTGTAGGCGGATATTACCAAAGAGATAGTTTTTGGTATTATAAAGATAACCGTGGAATGGAACGCAGGGAGCATGGAAGGTACCACCATCCGGTAGAACAACGCCACGATGATGGGAAAAGATAAGCCGGCTTTATAGAACAAGCCGCCCTAAGGCAGTTTTATTATAATGTTCTTCTGAAACTGCAATAGTCTCTAGAATAACTACGCCTACAGTATGAGGTAGCGGGTAAGTTTTTCTGAAATGGTCAATAATTTTTTGCTTGATATCTTTAGGGCTATATACTCTTGACTCAGTTATACTTCCTGCAGTACTATATTGTTGTTCCCCGTTAATAGCTATAATAAAAGTAGTGATCAGGTAATTCATATACTTTTTTATCCTGCAAAGATAATGAATTGATGAAAAATTTAATGTGCTGATATAACCATCTAAGCTATTGCTTGGCTGGTTATTTCTTTTTACCTAAATTTACTGCTATGAAAAGTAAACCCACTTCAATGAAGCCTTTCTTAATTATACTTATATCGCTAGGTACTATTACTGCTTTTGGGCAGCAACCTGAATACCCAGATAGCGGCTTTACCAATAAAGCAGAAGCAAAAAACCTCTATAAAGACAGTTTAAAGGAAGGTAAGTGGGTCGAATATTGGGAATCATACAAGGTAGACAACAAAAAAGATAGCGGAGTAGCTATACCTGCAAACTCAATAAAATACTCCTCATATTCTGTTAAAAATGGAGTTGTAAATATAAGTAACTCGATTATCGCGTATAGATACACAACAGATACTAATGCTCCAGAGTATTTTCTAACGATCTATAAGGAGGGCAAACCTTATGGAGTTATCCGAAAGTATTATAAAAGTGGGAAATTATCGGAGATAATACCTACTGTGAACGGTAAAATAAATGGGAATGTAAAGCAATATTATGAAAGTGGGAGGCTTGGAACTGAAACTATGATTAATGAAGGGAAAAGAAATGGACTTGAACGTGTTTACTATGAGAACGGAGACCTTAAATCTGAAGATGATTTCATAAATGGTAGAATAGACGGAGTGTCTAAATTTTATTATGAGAATGGAAGACTAGTTTTAACACCCCATACAAATGGTACAATAGATGGAGTTGTGAAAGCATATTATGAAAGCGGAGAACTATGGCAAGAAACTCCTTGGGTGAATGGCAAAATGAATTGAATTGGAAAAGAATACTATCAGGATGGGAAGTTGAAATCTAAAACAACTTATAGTAATTGTGATACACCATGTCCAGGAATAACAAAATACTACGACGAGAATGGTGATGAAATACAGAAATAGTACTACTTACTTATTAAAAGCCTTCAGCCGTAGTTGGGTAATTACCCTTTTGGTAGATAGCGGAAAATCTCCATCCATCATCCAGTTGTAGTATGAAGGTTCGCTTTTAAATATTTCTGCAACGGGTTTGCCTTTATGTTTACCAAAATTAAAAACCTCTACTCCGTTTTTATTCCTCACTATTCTGCCGGCCAGGTCCACATTATCGGTTGCCGATGAAAAGCTATGGAGAAAATTAACAGTAGGCTGCAGGCTATCGTATTTCTGCAACTGTGCCAGTAGTATATCAAATGTAGCCCTAACGTCAGCCTCGGCACTATGCGCATTTTCAAGGTCCTTATTGCAATAGAACTTATATGCTGCTGATAAGGTGCGCTGTTCCATTTTATGAAATATATTCTGTACATCAATACACTTACGGTTTTGCATATCAAATTCCTGCCCTGCCCGTAAAAATTCTTCCACCAATAAGGGAATGTCAAACTTGTTGCTGTTATAACCGCCCAGATCACATGGATCCAGTATTTGAAACAACTTAGGTGCAAGCTCTTTAAAAGTGGGTTCGTTCTGTACATCCTTATCAAATATGTGGTGTATGGCCGATACTTCAGCAGGTATGGGTATGGTAGGGTTTACCCTGAATGTATGCACTTCCTCTGTGCCATCAGGTGAAAGTTTTAATATCGAAATTTCAATTATTCTATCAGAACCAATGCTTAAACCTGTGGTTTCAATATCAATGATTGCGATTGGGCGGTTGAGGCTTAGGCTTGTTTTTGTCATTGGTTGGTGGGGGTGTTGGCTGTTGTTGTTCCTGCGGAATGAAGGAGTAATTTTTAACTGTTTCCGGTTGAAATGAACTCAGATCAAAGACTGTTAATTTATCCCTGGTAGAAGGGTACCCATCACAATCAATAGTAACATCATACACACCTGGTGTCAGAGCCATTACATAATGCCCTGTTTTGGTTGGTTTAAATTGGTAAGGGGGCAAATCTTTATTTTTTGTATCAACAGCAGTAATCATTGCTTCAATAGGTTTGGTCGAATCAGGTGTAATAATTTTACCCCTTACAATGGCATACCGCTGGTTGTCGTGGAATACTATTCTGTAGATGTCAAAATCTCCAAAACCATCAGGATGTACCCTTGAAATATAGGCAACATGGTGGTTGGAAGTGAAGGAAATACACCTGTCGTCGCCACTTGTGTTTACCGGAAAGCCAAGGTTTTGCGGTTTGCTCCAGCTATTGCTGTCCGTGTTGGTCCATTGGGTTTTAAATACATCAAAATCGCCCATGGTACTATGTCCTTGCGAAGAAAAATATAAGGTTGTTTCATCTACGTCAAGCCACGGGAAATCTTCTTTGTACTGCGTATTTACATTCTTACCCAGGTTCTGCGGTGTTGCCCATTCTCCGTTCGGTAATTTACGCGCCATATAAATGTCAGTCTCACCATAACCACCGGCTCGCATACTTGCAAAAAATAATTCATTGCCGTCGGGTGAAATACTGCCTGATGTTTCAAAACCACTGTTAATGGCATCGTTATATTTTACCGGCCTTGAAAAGGTGTTCCCTTTACGTTCACTGTAATAAATATCTCCAAGTTCATCAATGTGATCGAGATAAATAACCATTTCGCTGGCCGAAGGGTTCATCCCCACAATCTCTTCATCGTCAGGTGTGTTAATTTGTGTACCTATCGATTTTGCTTTTTGCCAAACACCATTTACAGCATGTGATATGTAAATATCGGAAGAATAATATCCATCAATTTCGGTTTGCTGGGATGGTCCACCGGGGCGCCTTGTGGTGAAAATAAGCATCGATTCATCTGCAGTAACAAATGGGTAATAGTCTGGATATGGGGTATTAATATTCTTACCAACATTTTCGAACGATACGTTTAATGGGTACCTGGTAAGTTGTATACCGTTATTACATTCTTCAATTTCTTTATCGGCCTTAACTTTATCGGCTGCACTGGTGGTAAGTTCTTTAAATTTATTGAAAGCTCTGATGGCTTCAGGAAATTTATTTGCATAATGATATGCCTTGCCAAGTTCATACCAAACTTCAAAATCGCATTTAGGCTGTCTGGTGATCCACTCAAAGTATTGCACCGCCTGGCCTTTATCAACATTACTTTTAAGGTAGCAAATGCCCAATTTGTAGTGGTATTCTATATCTTTAGGGTCACTTTGAATAAGATCTTTAAATCCTTTCATTGCTGCCAGGTAGTTTCCATCTTTATAAAAACTATTGGCTTCACGCGGGTCAACAAACTTTTGAGAAAAACAAAAAGCCGGTAATGCAAACAGAAGTATACCAAGTATGCCTCTTTTCCAAAAACGCCTGATGGCTATTTTCCCCACTTTTCCCATTTTGTTCTTAACTCGGTCTCTCAGCTTTGGTCTTGTTGTGTATGAATATATGTAAATATAGTGGTTATTCACTAAATGGCTTTCGTATTCTTACTTTCTTATTTTTGATGGTTACCATTACCTGTGCTATCAACAGCGGTAATCTTCCAGGTAAGTGGTGAAAGAGTAAGGGCTTTGCGTATTTCTTTATACCCTGCATCTTCTGGTACTTCTATTACTTCATTATAGAATTCTTTACTGCCATTCTGATACGATAAGGTATAATTTTTGCCTGGCGGAACAATTATAGTATAAGCACCCGTGCTTTTTACCGGTTTAAAATCTCCTACAACTTGTCCGGTAACGTTGTCAGTTGTCAGAATATGAACTTCATCGGGCAATGCATTTCCATTATCTAATGCTATCTGCCCCTTTATAACAGTAAGCGCTTTTTCGCCCGATGCGGGCATAATAATTTCATAAATATCCTGTCCTCCTTTACCATTTGGACGATCGGAGTTAAGATAGCCATGCTTACTATCGCTGCCAAGTGAAAAGTGGGTTTCATTACCAGGTGTATTTATAGGGTAACCAAGATTAAAAGGTTCAACCCATTTTCCATTTTCGAGCAACTGGGTAAAAAAAACATCATAACCGCCAATTCCCATATGTCCTTCAGAACTGAAGAAGAAAGTCTTTCCATCGGCATGCATGAAAGGGCTTTCTTCGTTATATGGTGTGTTAATAGTACCTCCCAGGTTCACCGCAAGGCTCCACTGGCCATTAGGTAGTTTTACGCACCTCCATATGTCCTTTCCGCCAAACCCTCCGGGGCGGTCACTTACAAAATACAATGTATTGCCATCAGGCGAAATACAAGCATTGGTAGCGGTAGGCGGATTGTTTACATTTCCACCCAGCGTTTCCGGTACGTTCCATTGATTTTCACCCATAAAACTTGAAGAAAGTGAACTGTTCTGGCCGTTCCCGGAATAAACAAATAATTGCTGCCCATCCTGAGAAATAAAAGTACACTCAGTATATAGCATGTTGTTGAGTGTTTTATCATATGCTTTAGGCATTCCCCAAACGCTATCATTCTTCCGGTAACTCACAAATATGGCAGCATTGTTTTCACTGCCATCGGTTGCCAATCCATTCGCCGGCCTTGTTGATGTGAATATTAAGTATGAATCATCTGGCGAAATCAAGGCATTATAGTCTGAATATTTGCTGTTTATACTATCACCAATGTTTATAACCTTTGCACTGTTAGGAGCCATAACAAACATTCTTGCATTTTGGCTTTGTTCAATTCTATGATCAATTTCTGAAAGAGAATCTTTTGCCGTTACAAACCCACGAAATGTTTTAAAACTGTTAATAGCTTCTCCAAACTTATATGCAGCATGGTAAGCAATACCTAAATAATAATATGTATTTCGCGGAGCTGCAGCCTCTGTAGTACTGGCAGGATTGTATTTTACCGAAATGTTTTTTACTGCTTTTTCAAGATAGGGCACTGCTTCATCCTTTTTCCCTGCAAGCCTAAGGTAACAACTGCCAATTTTATAATTGATATTGGCGCTCGATGAATCAGCAACATAGGCTTGCTTAAATGACTTTAGCGCCTGCACGTAATTATTTTTGAGCAAAAACTCATTGCCGGCGGCAAAATCTTTAGTATAAGTTCCCTTGTCCTGAGCACAGGCTGAAACATAAGCTAACGTAAAGAAAAACAGTAAATATAGGTGCCGCATACTGCGACAAATGTACATTTTTGGATGTAAAAAAAGGAAATAAAGCCTAAAAAACTTTCTATTAAGTCTAAATGGCTTTCCAGTCAATGCTTTCGGTATTCCAAAATTATTATTTTTGTTCCACTTTTAAATAAAAAAGTTAACTGATAAACCTATGAAAAAGTATTTTCTTGCCCCCTTTTGTGCAATTTCAGCTTTCATTTCTTTGAATGTGAATGCCCAGGTTAGCGACCCACAAATACTTATGACAGTGGGACGTTATCCGGTTACATTGCAGGAGTTCAAAGCAATGTATTATAAGAATCTTCCGAAGGATTCGGCCAAGAATAAGAAGGCTCTGGATAATTACCTTTCATTATATACCGAATTCAGACTTAAAGTAAATGCAGCAATAGATGCCCGGTTAGATACCACACCATCATTTAAGCAGGAAATGGGTGAATACAGACAAAAACTTGCCGATCCGTATATGAGAGACCAGGGAGTGGAAGAGCAGCTTGTTAAGGAAGCGTATGACAGGATGCAGACAGATATAAAGGCTAGCCATATACTTATAAAACTTGCACTTGATTCCCGTTCTGCAGATACATTAAAGGCATATGATTCGATAATGAAGATCCGAAATGAGATCATTAAGAAAAAAATAAGTTTTGAGGATGCAGCGAAAAAATATTCAGGCGACACCCGCTCAGCGGCGGTTGGAGGAAATATAGGTTACATTACTGCATTAGAAACCTATTATGCATTTGAAAATGCGGTTTATACGACAAAGGTTGGCGATATTTCAATGCCGGTTCGTACCTCATTAGGATATCATATCATTAAGGTTACCGATAAAAAAGCGGACCAGGGAGAGGTGCATGTGGCGCATATTATGGTTCGTACCCCAACAAAAATGCAACCGGGCGATTCTGTAAAGTTTAAATCGAAAGTAGATTCGTTATATTCATTGATTAAACAAGGCCAGGATTTTGCTGATGTGGCAAAGAAATATTCACAAGATCCTTCATCAGGAAAACATGGTGGTGAATTGCCATGGTTTAGCGTGGGAAAAATGCCGGCCCCGTTTGAAGATGCAGCATTTTCGCTGAAGAATGTAGGCGATTATACCACTCCAATACGTACAGCTTATGGGTGGCACATTATAAAGCTACTGGGTAGAAAACCACTTCCTGCTTTTAATGATTCGGTTAAAGAAAGCCTGAATTCAAGAGTGCTACGTGATGACAGGTCGGAACAAGCAGTTATTGCATTGGTAAGTGAAATAAAAAAGAAATATGAGTTTAAGGAGGAGCCAAAAGCGAAAGATGACTTTTATAAGGTAGTTGATGAAACCTATTATTCAAACAAATGGACAGTTGACAAAGCAAAAGACCTTAACAAAACAATGTTTACCTTGGGTGGTAAATCATATACCCAGCAAGATTTTGCTCAATACCTTGCACAT
>Ga0206806_1163_pt1 | contig 11214 bp, 9 predicted proteins | sample Alteio_BWOrgCont_60_FD_152911 | JGI IMG/M metagenome (GOLD analysis project Ga0206806, IMG submission 152911) | Enriched cells from forest soil in Barre Woods Harvard Forest LTER site, Petersham, Massachusetts, United States -... | ecosystem: Environmental > Terrestrial > Soil > Temperate forest > O... | reverse complement strand
GGGTGACGGTGCAGAATTCCGTGCGGCGCAAGGTCTCAATGGCAAACGCATCTTGCTAACCGTTGGCCGGATCGATTCGCGTGAGCGCTATAAAGGGCATGACCGCGTGATCGCGCTTCTGCCGAAGCTAATCGCGGCCGGTCACGACATCGTCTATGTCGTCGTGGGTGATGGAGATGATTTGCTCCGGCTCCGCGCCTTTGCCGTGCAAGCGAATGTGATCGAGCGCGTACGCTTTCTCGGCGCCGTCGGAAGAGACGTCCTGATCGACGCCTATCGCGCCGCCGATCTCTTCATCATGCCGTCGACGGGTGAAGGATTCGGCATTGCTTTTCTCGAGGCCATGTCCGCGGGAGCGCCGGCGCTGGGCCTTTCCATCGGTGGGGCAGTGGATGCGCTGGCGGATGGCGAAATCGGCCACGTGGTCTCCGAGGCCGAACTAACGACGGCGATCATCGCAATATTAAGCGCGCCGAAGCCTGATCCGCGGGCTCTGTCGAATTTGGTTCGTGCGCGCTTTGGCCAGCAGGTTTACGAGCGCCAACTCCGCGCGATCTTTCCGAGCGGCGCTGCAGCGTGAATTGATATGAGCGACGACGTTGTTATTCGTGCCGAGGGGCTCGGTAAAAAATATACGATCGGGCATCAGGCGGAACGCAGGGCTGACGCGACACTCCGCGATTCGCTAGTCGAGGGCGCACGGAACACATGGCGAAAATTCTCCGATATGCGTCGCGGGCGTTCGCCAATCGCGGGCGAGACATTCGAAGAATTCTGGGCGTTAAAGGACGTTGGCTTCGAGGTACGGCGCGGCGAAGTACTTGGCGTTATTGGTAGAAACGGCGCTGGCAAGAGCACGCTTTTGAAAATTCTCTCGCGCATAACAGAGCCTTCAGAAGGCCGGGTCTCGATCACTGGGCGCGTATCTAGCCTATTGGAAGTTGGAACCGGCTTCCATCCCGAGCTCTCGGGACGAGAGAACATCTATCTGAACGGGGCGATCCTGGGCATGAGCCGCGCCGACATTAAACGCAAATTTGACGAGGTTGTCGCTTTTGCCGACGTCGAGCGCTTTCTTGATACGCCAGTCAAGCGCTATTCCAGCGGTATGTATGTCAGGCTGGCTTTCGCGGTTGCCGCGCATTTGGAGCCAGAAATCCTTATCCTGGACGAGGTCCTAGCGGTGGGCGACGCTGAGTTCCAGAAGAAATGCTTGGGCAAGATGCAGGACGTGGCGGGAAGGGGAAGAACAGTCCTGTTCGTGAGTCACAACATGGTCGCGGTCCAAAGCTTGTGCAAACGCTGTATTGGGCTTTCTCAAGGCAGGATCGTAATTGACGGCCCAACATCAACTAGCATTGCCAAGTATCAGAAGGATATTGGGAAAAACAACCTGGAGCAAATGTGGGGTGAGAGTAATGCTCCGGGAAACGACATTGTGCGGATTACGCGTGTCGCATTGATTGCGAAAACTTCCAGCACGGGTGAGACAATACTTGCTATGGATACGCCGTTTGAAATCGTATTCGAGTATCAAGTACGCAGGCCGGCACCAATTCTTCACGTAATGTTTCATCTCACCAATGCACAGGGAGTCCTAGTGCTGACTTCTGCGCCGAAGCCCGCGACGCATGGCTGCGGGGCCTATCGGAGCACATGTCAGTTTCCTGGTGGATTATTAAACGAAGGCGGTTACTCGTTGAAGCTTCAGGTGATAGAGAACGGGTTGAATTTGATATATGCATTTGAAAATATTCTGTCGTTCGCAGTTGTGGATGATCGTCCCAGGGCCGGAGGCTGGATGGGACGAGAACCCGGTGTCGTGCAGCCGTTGTTCCCGTGGAACACGCTGCGCATAAGCGGTGGAGCCGCGTGAGGCAGTCTACGACAAACAATGCTTAAAGGTCTGTCTTCAGTTCTCTTGCCAAGCGACGATACGTCATGGGTCCTAAATTTTGTTGACGGATATCGCGAGCTTGGGTTTGAAGTCATCACAGGTACGCTAAATTTTACAATCGAAGCATCCAATCCTGATCTAATACATTTGAATTGGCCCGAGGAGCTGACGGGGTGGAAGTGTCCATCAGAACGTGAACTAGAGGAACTGGAAGCCCGTTTGGCAAGGTGGGCTCGCCGAGCCCGGATCATAGTGTCCGTGGATAACCTGTATCCACATGTCAGCGGTGATCGGGAGGTTTGGCGTCGGTTATATCTAAGTGTTTACTCGGCGGCAGACGTAATTCATCATTTCAGCCATACATCTTGTGACATTGTTCGTCGTGAGTTTCCAGAGATTGCGGGGCGTAAACACGTCGTGCGAACAGGATTCAATTACGAGAGGCTGTTGTGTTACAAAAAAAAAGACAGAGATGCCGCGAGAGCGGAATATGGCTTTTCCACCAATGATTTTGTCCTCCTGAGTTTTGGTAGCCTGCGCTATTGGTCGGAAGTGGATTTACTTAGACGCTCTTTCTCGAACGCGCGAGCCTCGCGGAAGAAGCTGCTGATGGCGTCGAAGTATGGTGGTGAAGACTCAATTTGGCGTCAGCGACAGCGGCGACTTTTGCTTAAATTATGGCGCTGCAGAGGCGACATTATTTCAATCAGGCGTTACGTGGAGGACGCTGAGGTTCCCAGCCTCTTCGCGGCGGCTGACGCATTGGTCGTGGTTAGGAGGGACCTCTTTGGGTCCGGACTTCCATCACTCGCGATGACCTTGGCCACTCCCGTGATCGCACCTTTGGCTGGAGTCATCCCAGAATATTTGGCCGGCACAGAAAACATTCTATACGATCCCACGTCATTCCGAAGTTTGGCGGCAGCTATCGATAAGATGGCGGGAATAGATAGGGAAAAACTGGCCGTAGAAAACTCAAAGCGTGCGGCGCAATGGGGATGGAAGGATACTATCTCGACCTGCCTTGCAGGTTTATGAGTATCTTGTCGGCGCGGTAAAGGGGCTCAATAAATCTCTTTCATTGACAAGATTCGACGCGATACGGACCACTTTCGCAGCTGGATGGTCGGCCTTCTGGCCCGGCGATCCTAAGGCGGATTTGCCTATAGGATAGACTATGATCTCTCGTGAGTTAGCAGCACTGAATCCAGTCCTCAAGCGCATTATCCTTGAAAAGGAAGTCACTTCAAGGACCGGTGAAATAAGACCCCTTCGCTCGGAAATTGTGACCGAGGAAGGTTTTTTTATCCAAGATGTTATTCGACAGCTAAGGCCCACTTCCAGTCTTGAAATTGGCTGCGCCCATGGGGTTTCAAGTTTATTTATTTTACAAGCACTTAAAGAAGTGGGAGCTGAACGCCACATTATTATAGACCCGTTTCAACACACATCATGGGACGATATTGGTCTCCTTAATGTTGATAGGGCTGGATTTTCAGATCTTATTCAGTTCTACCCAGATCTGTCCTATCGACGCTTGCCACGTTTAGAGCAGGAAGGGTGCCGTCTCGATTTTTCTTTTATAGATGGGCAGCACACATTTGACTACGTGCTTGTCGATTTTTTCTATATTGACAAAATGTTGAACGTTGGCGGTGTTATAATTTTTGATGACCTTTTGTACCCAAGCATCAGGAAGCTCTGTCGCTACATACTTCTCAATTTGCCTTACTCGGCCATAGGTCCCCTAACCTCGGCATCTACCGGTAAGAGACGTATTGCCGAGCTCTTTACTGCGCAATCTTCGAAAATTAATACGCGATTTGGGCAACGACTTGGGAATATACTGCGAGCCGATTTAACGGCTCCTGATCCCAAGATCGGACTACCGAGTTGTAACTTTGTTGCCTTAAGAAAGGATGCCGATGACGTTATTGGAGACGGTCCTACTTTTAATCGACGATGGGATACCCACTATCGTTTCTAAACGCGCGAAAGTTTCTAAACGTCTTGAATAAGAGCTTCAAACTATTGCTTCGCCAAGTCCAGACCAATCATGATAGCCTTTCAAAGCGGACCGCTCCCCTCGTTTCGGCGTTCCATTGATGACCGCGATATGGCAGAGCAATGCCGGAGGCGGAGGCCATCCACGACGTCAAGTTACAGCATTGAGCTCAAGCTTTATCTGCGGGTATAGCCGATCCATATGGCGGTGCCGCCGTACAGACATGAGGCGAGCAAACGCCGCACAGATCTTCCAGTGACAGACATTACCGCTGACTCACGATTAAACCTTCCTACTTTTCGGGCGGTGAGGCTCATCAGCAGGAGCGGGTTGTACATGCCGTATTGCGATTGCGCCGGTGAAATAGAATCTCGTTTCAGTAAATTTGGGGCGGCGCCAGAGTAAGGATGAAGGAAGTCGCGTACATTTTAGGAAAGGGAGGCCATGCTCGCGTTATTGCATCATTCCTACCGTACGAAGTCGTTTTCATTGATCGCGATGATGAATCAGCTTTCCTCCATTCGCCGCCGCGGGGGGCCGCAGTCTATGTCGGTATTGGAGACAATAGCATCCGCGAGCGCGTATTTAATAGTTTGACAGCTGCTGGGATAATCCCAAACATCTTCGTTTGTCCTGGTGCATTGGTGGCGCCAGGCGCAGAAATCGGCGCAGGTTCAATAATTCTACCCGGTGCGGTGGTCATGACCGGCGTAAAGTTAGGTGAAAATTGCATCGTGGACTTGGTGTCGAGCATTGATCACGATAGCGTAGTGGGCGCGCACACGTTCATTGGTCCCGGCGTGAACATTCCAGGCCAAGTCAAAATTGGATCGCGATGCTTCTTCGGGGTAAAAAGCGCCACGTTTCCTCGAGTTACAATCGGCAATTCCGCGGTGATCCGCGCGGGCTCATTGGTCATCAAGGACGTCGAGCCAGGAACCACGGTCGGCGGTAACCCAGCTGTTCGACTAAAGTAGATGCCGATCACACAAATTTTCTGTTGCCTTATACTGAAATGAAAACCGATCTTGCCTCGTATCTGTTTGGATTGGCACCGCCATTGGAGCGGCGATCGCTAGGTATGTATCGCCTAGGTTGATCGCGATAAAGCCGGTACGCGGCTTCCTGTTCGACGCTAAACGAACCGTCACTCAGACATAACGGTAAAATGGGGCTGTCGTTGAATACACAGGACAAGTTCATCCCGGTTGCGGTACCCGATGTTTCGGGTAACGAAGAGACCTATGTGGTCGAGGCGATTCGGAGTACCTGGATTTCTTCTAGCGGCAAATTCGTGGACAGGTTTGAATCCGTTTTTGCACAAATGTGTGGTGCGCAAACAGCGCTCGGGGTTTGTAATGGAACAATTGCATTACATTTAGCGCTGCTCGCACTGGATTTGCGGCCTGGCGATGAAGTTCTCGTTCCTTCGTTGACTTACGTCGCCACAGCTAACGCCGTAAGATATGTGGGCGCTGAGCCCATCTTTGTTGAAGTTGATCCGGCTACATGGTGTATGGACCCCGCAAAGGTCGAAGACTGCATTACCCGCCGAACCAAAGGCATCATCGTAGTTCACCTCTATGGCCATCCCGCCGATATGGATCGTATCAATCATATCGCTTCGGTAAATGGCTTGTGGGTTGTCGAGGATGCCGCAGAGGCGCATCTCGCAACGTACAAGGGCCGGCCGGTTGGAGGTTTGGCCACGATGGCGACATTCTCATTCTACGGGAACAAGACGTTTTCCTCAGGTGAGGGCGGAGCACTTACGCTTAATTCAGATCACTATGCAAAGCGACTTCGCACGCTCCGCGGTCAAGGCATGGACCCAGAACGACGCTACTTTTTTCCGGTGATTGGATATAATTTCCGACTTACCAACATCGCTTGCGCTTTGCTCTGTGCACAGTTGGAACGCGCGGAAGCGCTTATAAAGAGAAGGTGGGAAATTTATTCGACATATCGCGCGCAGCTTGAAGGCCTCCCAGGAATCGGGTTTCAGCCAGTCGCCTCATGGGCCAAGATCAATCCATGGCTATTCTGTATTACTGTCGATCCAGTTCTCTTTGGCAGAACCGCCGATGAACTCATGAATATATTGGCGTCTAACCGAATAGACTCACGTCCATTTTTCATTCCTATTCACACCCTTCCGCCGTATCGCGAGCAAAGCCGAATGCGAGGCTACAATTTGCTTGTGACGGAACGTCTGGCATCGCAAGGTATCAATCTTCCAACGTACACGTCGCTGACTGATACGGACATAAGCAGAATTTGTACTGTGATTTCGCGCGTCGCGAAATGAGCCACGCATCTAATCTCTATTAATGGGTCCTATTAGCGCTGCGATGTTTCGACAGCACGGCAGTAGGTTAGATTTGGCTTCGACGGTACGGTTCGATGATTAGCCCCGCAGTTTCGATTATTACCCCAACACGCAATCGTCGCGCGCTGCTTTGCGAAACGATCGAATCAGTTCAAAAGCAAACGGTTTCGCAATGGGAGCACGTGATTGTTGATGACGGATCCGACGACGGGACTCATGATGAGGTTCAAGCCCGGATGAGGGATGACCGCCGTATTCGTTTTATTCGACGGGCGGGATTGAACTCTGGTGCCAATGTATGTCGCAATATCGGCATCCGCGAATGCCGTGCCGAACACATACTCTTTCTTGACTCAGACGACGTCATAGCCCCGGAATGCGTCGAAAGACGATTTGCCGCGATCGAGCGGAACAAGGACATCGACTTCGTCGTCTTTCGGACAGGCTTTTTTTTTAACACCGTAGGTGACCGTGATTGGTTCCCGGCTCTCAATTTTCTTAATGATGACCTCACGAGTTTTCTCTATCTAGACCTCCCGTGGACGACTGCCGCGCCGTTGTGGCGAAAATCCGCACTCATGCGTATTGGCCTATTCGACGAATCTCTGTTGAGCTGGCAAGATCTCGAACTCCATGTTCGCGCGATCACGGCCGGACTCCGATATCTCCGATTCTGCGACGTAGATAACTATATGCGATCGCACTCCAAAGACATTCGTATCAGTGACAATCTGACGAAGCATCCAACCCATTTAGAAGCTGCGCCAAAGCTTTTCGCGAAGCTTGAAGATCTTGTTCGTCGAGGGCCAGGAATGAACTGGGTGAGACAGAGAGCGCTCTGTAGCCTTTATTATTTCATCGCCGAACAATGGTTGGAATTGGGGGATGCACAGGCGGCTTACAAGACATGGCGAATGGTCGAGCATCGCTTCTTGGGCTCGCCGCTACTGAACTCCACAGGCCTAACGTTCCTGTGGCTTAAAAAAATGGGATTTCCTTGCGAACGCCTCATAAATAAATGGAAGGGAATCATGAGGCTGCGGAGCAATCCTGAGCTGGTACGGCCGTAGCTTAAATGTCGGTAGATTGTATCTACGTTGCTGCGTCAAGGCACGATGCCCGATTTACACGAACCTGCATAGCAAGTATCCGCTATTTCTATCCGGATATCCCGGTAAAGCTGCTCGTCGGGGGACAGCTGGAAAAGAGATTGGTATCTGAGCTCGCCGAATATCCAAACCTGACCTTTGCTGATTTGCCTCGTCGTAATTATGGGTGGGGCTTTGTTAAGTTGGAGCCTTTGTTTGGTCCTCCCGGCGAACGCTTCCTGATGCTCGATTCAGATACTGTCTTAACCGGGCCTGTATTAAGAGTGGCTGACGAAAACGAGCACGATTTCATCGTCGATCGGGAAGATGAGGAAGAAAGTCGTGCGAAAGAAATCTATTTTGATTGGACAAAATTTCCGGCCGATCGCGCCAGGCCCTTTTTTTTCTTTAACACAGGCCAGTGGTTCGGAAGATCGGGCGTGCTAAGACGGGACGACTTCGCTGAGTTGATTGAATGGACTTCGCCACCCCGGCTGCTTGAACCGTCCACTTTTAAAAATGGCGAGCAAGGAGTGCTGAATTTCGTAGTTAACACTCAATTCGCTTCGGGACACATATCAGTACTCCGTGTGCCTTTAATGTGCTGGCCAGGAAGAGATACGAGCGCGGTAAACTCTGAAAAGGTTGCGGCCGGATCTGCCCCCGCGAGAATCGTGCATTGGGCCGGATTCAAGGGCTCCTTTCACGGAAGTCTACCTCGGGGCGATCTCCTGATGTTTTACGAAAACATTTACTATCGTGGTCTGCGCAACCCCTTAATCCAACGTGCGCAAGGGATATGCCGTCATATCGCATATCGTGTAGGGCAGCGTGCTAAGGGGCGAGTGGGCAGTGTTTTGCGACGATTGATCACCGCGCCGTAAAGCATTGCGACGCATATGACGCCGAGAATATATTTTTTTTGCTGCAACGAGATAGGAAATCTCCAGGAAGACGTCATTGCTTTAGCAGAAGGCCTAGCGACACTAGGCATCCCGTACTACTCAAACTGCGACTATTGGCAGAGATCTACCCGCGATCGTGATTATGTTTTTCGTCATAGTCCGGATGTTAGCCCGCAAGATTGTGATGTCGTAGTAGTGAGTTACACGTGGCCGCTCTGGGTACGGATGGGCGATTTCAGAGTGCGACGTCAGCCGCTTCCACCTATTTTTCAAAAGGGCCGCAAATATATCACGGTATTCATGGATAACTTTGATGGCTATCGGACTGTTTCGTGGGAACCGGAGTTTCGACAATTTGATCTTATTCTTAGATCGAAATACAATCAGGCTACTTGGCACCCTGAAAATTGTCGACCTTGGGCATACGGCTTAAATGAGCGGATAATTTCTGCTACCGAGAACTCGGCCCCATTCGAACATCGCAAACAAAAAATATTGGTGAATTTCGGCGCTTCGCATAACGTTATTTACGGTGCTCGTGTTTTGGCGAGGCGGAAATTCGAAAAACAGATAAGCGGGCGGATGCAAATCGATTATACCGTAGACGATCTTTCAATGGTTCCATCGGATCCATATGAGCGGTTGATGTGGGTGCAAACAGGTGGGCGATTTAATAGAGATTACTATGAGCGTCTCAAGACCACGAAAGCGGTAGCATGTTTTTGCGGCGACATTATCCCGGGTTTGCCTTTCGAAAGCGCCGACTCATATTTGGTAGGTGGTGGGAAAGCAATTCTGAGACGAGAAGCTTACGCTATACTTGCGATGTTGATGCGTAAAAATCCACGAGCAGTTGGATGGGATAGTTTCCGATTCTGGGAGGCTTTTGCCGCTAGCTGTGTTGCTGTGAATATTGACCTTGACTGGTATGGTGCGCTGATGCCGGAGATGCCCATTAACGGTAGGCACTATATAGGCGTGCGCTTCGATCGAATTGATGATTCTATCGGTGTGCTGCAACAAACCGACGATAGTTTGGGGGCGATTGCCGCGGCCGGCCGACGATGGGCAGAACTCAACTATTCTCCTTCAGCCGTCGCGCATCGGTTTCTTCAAGTTCTCGGCTTGGTCCGTTAGCGTGCGAGATAAGAGACGTAGGCGGGGCGTTCGTCTCAGGCTCCTCTATCGCGCACAATCTGCCCAGTATGACCCGTCCCCGCCTGAATTGGCGTCTACCGCGTCCATTGGCATCAAATTTTTACGACCTCTGATGAGTCACGGGCCACATTGCGCCGTTCAGCTTTCAGCCCTTCGAGGTAGGCAAAAGGGATTCGAGTTTATCGCAGACAATAAGACGAATGCGTAAAGTCCTTCTTTTCTTCTTTAGCCATCGCCTATTGGCGATCTTGCGCTGGGATATCCATTTTATGTGGATTCGCGCATGCAATCTTATCAATGGCCAATCCTCGCAACTCAGTCGCGCTCTTGCAACCCAGGACCGGCCCCTCTTCTTGAATCTCGGCTCAGGGCCTCGTGGCCGAAGAGACAAACACTGGATTAATATCGATGGATTTAAGGATCGAAATGTTGATTTCGTTCTGGACATAAGCCGATCGCTGCCGTTTCCGGCGGCAACGTTTGACGGCGTGTTTTCGGAACATGTCCTGGAACATTTCTCCCTCGAAGACGGAGAGAAGATCGCGAGAGAGGTGCGCCGTATCCTATCACCGGCAGGACGCTTTCGAATTATAGTCCCAGATGCAGCGTTAGTGTTGAAACGTTATTTTGATGCGCCGGAGGAGCTAATCGCTTGGCGAGGCGAGGGCGGGACGGCAATGGAGACTGTCAATTCTTTCTTTCGGCAGCGATACGAACACCAATTCCTCTATGACTGGCCGACGATGGAATCGATGCTGACGCGCGCAGGTTTCGCCGTAGTCCAGCGTAGTGCCTTCCAGCAGAGTGGATGTGCCACAATGGCGCTTGATGACCCCAAATATGTCTGGGAAAGCCTATATGTAGAGGCGATCGCTGGGCGGTAAAACGGTTTGCTTTTCGTCTCATCAATATTAGCCAAGTCGTGAGAACACTCCATGTAGTCGAGAACCTCGACCGGGGCGCGGTCGAAACTTGGCTCGTCAGAATGCTCGTTTTCGCATGCAGCCACGGTTTCAATCTCGATTGGACATTTTATTGCACCCTCGGTGGGTCGGGGCCTCTCGAAGCGCTCGCATTAGATGCGGGCGCGAAATTGGTCCGCTCGCCAGTACTGATCCGCCAAAAACTCGAATTCACGCGCGCGCTTCGGCGCGAGCTTCGCTCCGGCGATTACGACGTTGTTCACTGCCACCACGACCTGATCAGCGGGATCTATCTGCTCGCGGGTTTGAGTCTGCGCATTCCGCGGCGGATCGTTCATGTGCATAACGCCGACGAATCGCTGCTGACCCCGAATCCGCTGAAGCAAGCATTGGCACGCGAGCCGTTGCGGCTCACCTGTCTGACCATGGCCGATAAAATCGTCGGAAATTCCAATCACACTCTGGATTCGTTTCTCGCCGGCCGTCAGCGCCGGCCCGGGCGAGACGTCGTCTGTTACTATGGGATCGATCCGGCGCCCTTCGAGCGGTTAATGGTGGACCGCGCAGGCTTCCGTCGCCAGCTCGGTCTCGCTGAGGACGCGAAAATCTTGCTGTTTGCCGGTCGCATCGTTCCGGAAAAGAACCCGCTCTTCGCGCTCGAGGTGCTGGCGGAAATGCGGCACCTCGATCCAAAAGTTGTCGGCCTCTTCGTCGGCACGGGGGGCCTCGAAACGGTCCTCCAGCAACACGCCGACACGTTGAATTTGGGAACGGGATGCCGATTCCTTGGCTGGCGAAGCGATATACCCGATATCATGGGCTGCAGTGATTTGTTCATTCTGCCGCATCCAGAAGAACCCATGGAAGGATTCGGTATCGCTGTGGTGGAAGCGCAACTGGCGGGGCTGA
>Ga0206806_1162_pt1 | contig 11214 bp, 10 predicted proteins | sample Alteio_BWOrgCont_60_FD_152911 | JGI IMG/M metagenome (GOLD analysis project Ga0206806, IMG submission 152911) | Enriched cells from forest soil in Barre Woods Harvard Forest LTER site, Petersham, Massachusetts, United States -... | ecosystem: Environmental > Terrestrial > Soil > Temperate forest >... | reverse complement strand
TGCCTATTATTGCAGAGGTCTCCGCAAAAAAAAGGATCCGCCCTGAAAGGCCCATGAGCATTTCTATTATAGCCTCTCATATCGCTCTCACCGGCAGCCCTATGAGTGCATGTACGGCAGCGTTGGCAGGCATCCTGGCGTATGGCGGCGCTGCGGGCGATATTATGAAAATATGTATACCGGCATGTATAATCGGTGTATTGGCTGGTGCGGCCTCTGTTTGGAAGATGGGTAAAGAGTTGCATGAAGACCCTGAGTTTTTGGAAAGAATGAAAGATCCTTTGTTTGCCGCTTCGGTTGATGCATCAGAAGCCGGTATTAAAAAATCGGTGAAACCCGGCGCTAAAACAGCGGTGCTTATTTTCACCCTCACCATATTGGCAGTAGTAATATTTGGCATTTTTCCTTCGCTCATTCCAAACCTTGGTAAAGGGGCGGAGAATGTTATCATCAAAGCAAACGGCGATCTAAAAATGCCTACGGTAATTATATTGCTGGCGTTGTCTGCAACTGCACTAATTCTCCTCACAACAAAAACAAAAGCAGTTGAAGTTAGCCGCAGCAGCCTGTTTGCAGCTATGGGTACTGCAACTATATGTGTATTTGGTGTAGTTTGGATGAGCAGCACTTTTATTGGTGCCAACCAGGACATAATAAAGCACGTGTTTGGCGATATAGCCAAACAATACCCATGGACGTTTGCCATTGCTATTTTTATAATGGGCGCGTTTATATTCAGCCAGGCCGGTACTACAAAAACCATGATGCCGCTTGCTATAACGTTGGGCATTGCCAACCCCGCATTAATTGCAATGTTCCCTGCTGTTAACAGTGATTTTGTATTGCCCGGTTACCCAACTTTATTAGCCGCCGTTGATTTTGACAGAACAGGTACCACCAAAATTGGCAAGAACATTTTAAATCATAGTTTTTTGCGACCTGGAATAGTGGCGATTGTTGTGGCCATTGCTGCCGGTTTTGCTTTGGAGATGATAATATAAACCCCGGGAGTGGGGAAAACAACTAACCACAGTGTACACAGAGTTAAAGAATGCACAGAGTAACACTCCGTGAAACTCCATAAAAAACTCTTTTAACTCTGTGGTTAAGTAAAACCAGGAAATAATATTTGAAAGGATGATGACATTTGACGAAAAAACTTTACCTGTTTACTGCGATAAGCTTGCGGCAAAGGATAAACACCTTAAAGCGATAATTAGCGAACACGGTTACCCCCCATTTTGGAACCGCACAGCAAGTTTTGCAACGCTTATACATATTATACTTGAGCAGCAGGTCTCGCTGGCATCTGCCAAAGCCGCTTTTTTAAAGCTGCAGGAAAAGATCGGCCACATACAGCCTGAAAAAATATTACTGCTTACTGATGAAGAAATGAAGGCTTGTTATTTCAGCAGGCAAAAAATAGTTTATGCAAGGCATCTTGCAACAGCCATAGTAAATAAAGAGTTGGTTATTGAAGACCTGGAGAAGATGAGCAATGATAATATTCGCTTATTGCTCAAAAAGCTAAAAGGCATTGGCGATTGGACGGTAGATGTGTTTTTGATGATGGTATTGCACCGCACCGATTTTTTTCCACCCGGCGACATTGCATTAATGAAAAGCGTTAAAGAGGTAAAAGGCCTGCTAATGGACACGCCCCGCGAAGAATTACTGCAAATAGCCGAAGCCTGGAAACCTTACAGAACTGTGGCTGCCTTTCTTTTATGGTTTGCGTATTTAAAAAGAAGAAATATCGAACCTTGATTTTTGGGATTTTAAAGGACGGTTGATGAAAAATAATGTGGTGAAAGCTATTCATGTCCTCAAAAATCCTTCAAAAATCCAATAAATCACGGTTCTTACTCTTAGTTCTACAGATCATCATAAGTATACAACGGATCAATAGGCGTATTGGCGTCCATCTCAAAAACAGGCTTAATTATGCCATTGCTAAGGCCATATACCCAGCCATGCAGTTGGGGCCTCTGGTCACTTTTCCACGCCCGCTGAATGATAGATGTTTTTGCAAGGTGCATTACCTGCTCTTTTACATTTAATTCGGTTAGCAGGTTGGCCCGCTCCTCAACATCTTCAATCGCATCCAGCTCTTCTTTATGCAGGCGATAAACATCTTTTATGTTACGCAGCCACATATTAAGCACCTGTTTGTAATCGTGGTTTGTCATGGCAGCTTTTATGCCACCGCAACCATAATGCCCGCATACAATAACATGCTGCACTTTAAGGTGCACAACAGCAAATTCAAGTACGCTCAGCAGGTTAACATCAGTATGTATAACAAGGTTGGCAATATTGCGGTGTACAAAAATCTCACCGGGGTGCGTGCCCGTTATCCTGTCAGCAGGTACGCGGCTATCACTGCAGCCGATCCATAAAAACTGCGGGGTTTGTAAATGTTCAAGCCTTTCAAAATATTCCGGGTCTTCTGCCAGCATCCTTGCGGCCCAGGCCTTGTTATCATTCAGTAGCTTATCGTATGGTTGCATTTCATAAATTTAGTTGTATAAAAATACACACTAATTAAGCTTTTGTTTTAAACCTGCATTATCTAAAACTTAATTCTGCCTATATATTAAGGCCGCCACAGGTGCTTATTACCTGGCCGGTAATATAGCTGCTCATACTACTGGCTAAAAACAAGGTTGTATCTGCAATTTCTTCTGCCCTTCCAAAACGCCCAAGGGGAATTTTCTTCAAAAACTCGTCCGCACCTGCACCTTCTTTTAAGTAGTGGGTCATATCTGTTTCAACAAAGCCCGGTGCAATGGCATTGCAACGTATGTTTCGGCTGCCAAGTTCTTTTGCAACAGATTTTGTAAAGCCAATAATACCCGCTTTACTGGCCGCATAGCTGGATTGGCCTGCATTGCCGCCAATGCCCACAATACTGCTCATGTTAATAATACTGCCGGCTTTTGCCTTCATCATCGGGCGAATAACCTGTTTGGTCATGTTAAACACACTTTTCAGGTTGGTGGTCATTACATCGTCCCATTGCTCTGCTGTAAGGCGTAGCAGCAGGTTATCTTTGCTTATGCCTGCATTGTTTACGCAAACATCAACTGTTCCAAATTCTTTCATAACATCAGCAACAAAACTTTCGCATTGCACAAAATCGCCCGCATTGCTTTTATAAGCCTTTGCCTTTACACCAAGAGCCTGCAACTGCGCTTCAAGAACGGCTGCCTTTTCAGCGCTGCTATCACTTACATAGGTAAATGCAATATTACTGCCATGCTCGGCCAATTTTAAAGCTATGGCGGCGCCAATGCCGCGGGCAGCACCTGTTACTATTGATACTTTTCCTGCTAATAATTGCATGATGTTAGTTTGTTGTACCGGCAAATGTAATTGCTGATTTTGAGATTTTGGGATTTTGCGATCTTTTTTGAGCTTAGTTAAATCCCGGAATACCCAAATCTCAAAATCAGCAATTCAATCATACTTCTTTTCAAATGCGTAATAATAGGATGCATACAGCCCAAATGAGAGGGATAACATAAACACTTCAAGCAAAAAGCCGGGGTTATATAACAGGATAAAAAACAATGTTGCTAAAATGGCAAATACTATTCTAATATATCCGTCCATTGTCATGTCGCCTGTAAAAAGCAGCGAGTACAATAGTGATAGCAGACCAACACCTAATGATGCAATTTGCAAATAGTCGGTGGGGGTAAAATAATCAGGGTAACCCTTCCATACAAAAAGCAATTCGGGCAGTAATAACACAGTAAAAGATAACAGTGCTGTAAAGAACCTGTATGCCATATACAATGGAAAATTGCGCTGCATTTGCAAAAAAAAGTCGTCAAATATTTTCATTTCAAAAACAATGGCGCTGTTTGTTGCTGCGGCAAGCATAATGCATAGCAATGTGGGCCGGATATCATAATGATCGGGCTGGTATAATTTTATAAATATGTACAGTAACAGCAGAGAAAGGGTTTTGGATATAAACAGCATCTGCTTGCGCTGGCGCCACAAATGAAACAACGGCAACGAAAATAATGGCTTTGGAAGTCTTGGCAGAGCGCGTAGCAGGCTTGCGTTTTGCAATAAAGGCCTTTTTTGCAAAACTCTTAAATATAAGAGGGGGGTTGTGCCGATAACTGCTGTATTAAACAGTAGTATTTCTGTTCCAGCAACAATATGGTTTGTTTTAAAGGCAATAGCCGTAACAAACATGGTGTAAATAAACACTGGCATATAAACCAATAACTGCGCAAACAAAAAATATGCATAGCAACGTATATAAGAAAGATTATACAGGCAATATAAAAACAGCTGTTGCGGCTGTTTAAGCTGCTTTATTACATAATCCATGCACTTGAAATTATATAATAACCAGGCTGCCATAACCAATACCAGGAACGACGGGTTTTTAAGCATACCGTCAATAAGGCTTAAATGAAACTGCGCTATGTTTTGCGGTATGCCAAACAATACAAAAAATACAAACAAAAAAAAGCCGGTGTTTACTTTATAAAAGTGGGTAACTATTACCTTTCGCAATATGGTAAGCGCATTCATCATACATGTGTGGCAGCAATGGTTTGACCTGACGCCAGCAGCGACGATGTAAATGATAATTGCCCAGCATAAAATGCCTGGTGTGATGTTATTAAAAAATTTGTACCCTGTTTATGCCTGTTTTGTATAAGTGCGCATATTGTTTGTACAGCGGCAACATCAGTGGTAACAAGGGGCTCATCCAGCAATATCCATGCTGGGTTGCCAATAAATGCCAGCGCGATACTAAGCTTTTTAACCATGCCGCTTGAGTATGTGGCGACGGGTTTTTTATAAGCATCGTACACATGCAGTTGTTGCAATAAATATTCCGTATCCTGTATACTGCCCTTTTTGGCATGGCAGTATAATTTTACTAACTCTGCTGCAGTTAAAAAATCAGGGTACATTGGTTCGGTTTCTGCGTAATTAACAAGGCGCACAAATTGCTGCCGCCGTTTTTTTATACTGTATGTGCTGTTAATAATAATGTCGCCTTTAAAAGGTAAAAGGCCTGCAATAATTTTAAGCAGGGTGGTTTTGCCGCTGCCATTCTCGCCCTGCAGCCAAACAATGCCATCATCAATAGTAAACCGGTCAATATTCAGAGCAGTGTAAGCGCCATATTGTTTTTGTACATTCTCAAATAGCAGCATAGGCTAAGTAAAGCAAAATCAATATTAATTGTAAAGGGGGTGAAGTGTTTTACCAATTATTTATAAATGATGGAAACGGAAAAATGCAGCTACTCAGTAACCAAAAAAAGCATTTCCTCTATATATTTTCTTTCATTGCTAAGGCGTGGTATTTTGTGCTGGCCGCCTAAACTGCCTTTACGGCGCAGCCATTCAGTAAATACACCTTTGGGCAGGTTATGTACTATGGGCATGCGCAGGGCTATATCTTTATGCCGTTTGGCTTCGTAATCGCTGTTCACTGATTTTAGGGCGCAGTCAAGCTCATAGGCAAATTCGCTTATGTTGGCAGGGGGCCGCTCAAATTCAACCAGCCATTCATGCGCGCCATTGCTGTTATCGCTAAAATATACCGGTGCAGCGGTATAGTCGGTTACAACGGCGCCAGTTCTTTCACAGGCTATGGTTATGGCTTTGTCGCTGTTATCTACTATAAGTTCCTCGCCAAAAGCATTAATAAAATGCTTAAGCCTGCCACTAACTTTTATTCGGAAAGGGTATAATGTTGTAAACTGAATAGTATCACCCAATAAATAACGCCACAAGCCACCGTTTGTAGAAATTACCATGGCGTAGTTTTTACCCAGTTCAACTTTATCGAGACCAATAGTGCGCGGGTTTGGTTTGCCATATTCTTCAGCAGGCATAAATTCATAAAAAATACCATGTTGTAAAAACAGCAGCATGCCGTCAGCATCAGGGCTGTCCTGCGCGGCAAAAAAGCCTTCGCTTGCATTATACATTTCCAGGTAATGTATTGGCTCGCCCATCAGTTTTTTAAACTGCTCCCGGTACGGCACAAACGAAACACCCCCGTGAATATATAACTCAAGGTTAGGCCAAACTTCCTTCAGCGTTGCTTTACCGGTTATTTCAAGAATGCGTTTTATTAAAACCAGCGTCCAAGTGGGAACGCCGCTTATGCTTGTAACATTTTCATTAATGGTGCTTTGCGCCAATTGCTCAATTTTCCCTTCCCACTCATCCATTAATGCTATAGACAGTTCAGGTGTGCGTACCCATTGGCCCCAAAACGGTGCGTTTTCCAGCAATACCGCGCTAAGGTCCCCATAAAATGAATCTTCATTAATTGGGCTTACCTGGTGGCTGCCGCCTATAACCAAGCCTTTGCCGGTAAGCAGATCACTTTCGGGATTAGCATTGTAGTACATGGTAAGCACATCCTTCGCTGCCTGGTAATGGCAGTTATGCAGGCTCTCCTCTGTTATTGGTATAAACTTACTTTTATCGCTGGTGGTGCCGCTGCTTTTTGCAAACCAGTTTACCGGCGTATTCCACAATAAATATTGCTCACCCTGCATCAGTCTCTCAATACCTGGCTTCAGTTGGTCATATTCGTGAATGGGTACCCTTTGTTTAAAGGACCGAAGCAAAAAAAGGTCATGAAAACCGTACTTACGCCCTATTTGAGTATGTTGAGCATGTGTCACCAGGTCCTGTAATACCTCTCTTTGTGCAGCAACAGGGTCTTGCACCCAAAGGCCAATAGAATTGCTGCGCAAACGGGCTAATCGTGATATTGCGGGGGATAGTATTTTCATGCTGGCACCAGCAAAATAAGGAATTTATTACAAAAAAAGCTGATTATTGTTATGTTTTGAGGAAATTATGCCGTTGAAGCGGTTTGGGCGGAGGCAGTATCATGAAGTTTCAAAAACGTTATCATTTCATTTAAGGCAGAACCCGGATCAACAGTGCTGTTAAAAACTGAGTGCGCTTTATCAATTATCGCTGTATCATTATTTTCGGTACCGTATTGAATAATTGCATCCTTTATCTCCAGCAAATATCTTCCATATTCATCAAGTTGAAGGTCGTTGCTAATATCGCTGTAACGATAAGCAATAGAACCCTCAATATCATTTAACTCCTGTTGTTTATTTTCATAGTCATTAGCGGCCCGTTCAAGAGCCACCAGTATGGAATCGAGGGTCACTTTTTCTTTATCCTTATTCCCCATCTCAATAATCCAATCTTTACGTTTCAGCTCAAAATTAGTACCCAGGTATAACCGTCTAACCTGGTCGTCGTCGGCCAATTCTTCGGCAGTACCATGCTTAAATATTTTACCTTCAATCAGCAGGTAGGCCCTGTCGCAAATAGACAGGGTTTCGTTTACATTATGGTCGGTTATTAAAATGCCTATATTCTTGTATTTAAGGCGTGCAACCACGGTTTGTATATCTTCTACGGCAATTGGGTCAACGCCTGCAAAAGGCTCATCCAGTAAAATAAATTTAGGGTCAACAGCCAGTGCCCGGGCAATTTCTGTGCGCCTGCGTTCACCACCACTGAGGCTGTCGCCGTTATTTTTGCGTACATGGCCAAGGTTAAACTCATCAATCAATTCATCCACTTTTTTCCGGCGTTCTTTTTTTGACATGTTGGTCATTTCCAGCACTGCCAAAATATTGTCTTCAACACTTAGCTTGCGAAAAACACTTGCCTCCTGCGGCAGGTAGCCAATGCCCATTTGCGCACGTTTGTACATGGGCAATTTTGTTATTTCTTCGCTATCCAAAAAAACAGTGCCTTCGTCGGGTTTTATTAAACCAACCACCATATAAAATGTTGTGGTTTTTCCTGCGCCGTTTGGGCCAAGCAACCCCACAATCTCGCCCTGCTTAACTTCAACCGAAACATTATTAACCACCGTACGGCTGCCATATTTTTTAACCAGGTTTGATGTATGTATAGTAAGACTCAAAATTGTTATGTATTTGGGCAAAAATAGCGTATCAAATACAATATACGGTTTTCCTGCACCGTCTTAACACATGTTTTTATATAGCGTGGCTGGTGTATATTGCAGCCATTTTACAACAATGAAAGTAACCGATCATATACAGCAGTCCGGGAAAACGCTGGTTTCTTTTGAGATATTACCGCCACTTAAAGGCAAGGATATTACGTCTATATACAACCATCTTAACCCTTTGATGGAATTTAAACCTTCATGGATAAATGTAACCTACCACCGCAGTGAAACAGCTTTTAAAAAAAGGAAAGATGGAAGCTTTGAGAAGGTGGAGGTGCGTAAACGCCCCGGTACAGTAGGTATTTGCGCTGCCATAATGAACCATTATAAAGTTGACGCGGTGCCGCATATTATTTGCGGCGGCTTTACTGTTAGGGAAACAGAGGATGCATTGATTGACCTGAATTTTTTAGGAATAGATAATGTACTTGTGCTGCGCGGCGATGCGGGTAAAAATGAGGCGTCGTTTGAACCGGAACCGGAAGGCCACAGGTACGCCATTGACCTGCTAAAACAGGTAGCCAATCTTAATAATGGTATTTATATTGACGATGATATACGCGATGGCGGCAAAACCCGTTTTTGTATTGGTATAGCAGGCTACCCTGAAAAACATTTTGAAGCGCCCAACCTTGATATTGATATGCAGCGGCTGAAGGATAAAGTTGATGCAGGCGCCGAATACATAATGACACAAATGTTTTTTGACAACAAAAAATTTTTCAGTTATGCGTAACTGTGCCGCAGTAAAGGTATTAACGTACCCATAATACCAGGGCTTAAACCCATTACGAGCAAAAAGCAATTATCTGTTTTGCCACGCATATTTAATGTAGACATACCGTATGACCTGAGTAACGAGATAGTTAAGTGTAAAACAGATGAGGACTGTGAGAAGGTGGGTGCGGAATGGCTTATACAACAATCAAAAGAACTAAAAGCTTTTGGCGTACCTGTACTGCATTATTACACACTTGGCAAACCAAAGGTGATTTGGAACGTTGTTAAAGAGGTGATATAACCCAGACCAACTCTGCAAGTATTAATCTTCAGCCAAAATTTGTTATTTCCAGGTAAGATCTGACACAACAGGAAAATGGTCTGATAAATATAGTTGGGGCACAATGCATTGTTCGGTTTGCAGTTTCTTGTCCGCAAGGCAAACATCAATACGCAGGGTATAAAAAAGTTTATAAAAAGTAGCGCCAATACCAAAGCCTTTTTCTAAAAATGCATCCTGTAAATTGCCCCGTAATTTATTATAGGTATATGAGGCCGGCGTAGCGTTAATATCCCCGCAGTATATTACGGGGTAAGGGCTTTTATCAATAAGGTCACGAATAATGGTTACTTCTTTTTCGTGTGCAATTTCCGTTTCGCGTATCTTATACTCTACCTGTCTTTTTCGTTTATAGGTTACCTCATAAATGTTTTTAGCATTCTTTTGTCCTGCGGTATCAGTATATAACATTAGCGATGCCAGGTGCGCAGTAAATATCCTCACCCGTTTATTATTAAAAAAAATATCTGCCGAGATAGCACTCTCAGATCTTGCGGGGCTTTTAATATCTGTACGTGTGCTGTCAAGTAAGGGTATTCGTGAAAAAATGGCCACACCTGAATGAACAATTGTATGACCATAAATGGCAGTCGAGTCGTTTGAACAATATGAAAAGCTAAAACCCATGCCGGTCAATTGCTTTTCAACAGGCGTAACCCGGACGGAGTTTTCAACATTATGGTATTCCTGTATACATACAATGTCCGGATTGTAGGTTTCAATTGCCTTAAGAATTAGTATTCTTGTACCTGGGGTTTGAAACTGCCGGCCAAAGGCTTCCACATTCCACGTCATAATCCTGAGTGAGCCATTTTTTTTTTGCATATTCCATGCGGCTCTATTAACTGCTACTGTATTGCCAAGGTTTTTGAAACCAGCCAAAAAGGCAACTAACAAAAAAATAACTGCAAGCCGCCTGCGGATAAAAACAAGGCTAATAAAGCATATAATTAATGAAACAAACAAATACGGAAACAAAAGGGCAAAAATACTTATGAAGGAAAAACTGGCCGACGAAATACAAAACGAAAAGCACGACACAACATACGCCATAGCAACAATAAAGCACACGGCCACCCATGTTGCTTTTAATATTTTTCTCATAATAATAATAACAGCTTAAAGGTACATATCCTGCTCACTTGCCTTTTTTAAGAAATCTTTTTCTTCGTCGGTTAAAAAATGATATCCTTTTTGATTTATTTTATCCAGCAGTTCATCTACCCTTTGCTGGGTTATTACCGCTTTTTTTACAAATGGCTTTTTAGCAGCTTTGTAAAACAGTTTTTGCTTTATATTTTCCTTAACCTGTTTTTTTTCAGGGTTAAACACGTTGTCAACCCAGGTAACAAAATTTGTCATCCATGCACCCCAATCATGGCCCCGGCGCAACTGGTGAATAAATAATACACCAACAAGGCCGCCGCCCAAATGGCCAATGGCATAGCCACCATTAGTTGTAGCTATAGTTGCATATTCAATAATAATAAAAATTGATGTAAATATCCAAAGCGGGATACCCCCGTTTATCATTGGAAAAATTCTGTACCCGGGCGATAAAAATGTTGTGCCAACGGCAACAGCCATAACTGATGCGCTGCCGGTTATAAATGGCTGCACATTTTGCAGTTGATGGCTAAGGCCAGGAAAAATATGTACAGCCAGCAAAAAAAACAAACCACCAACAAGCCCGCCATATAAATATAAGGGTATAAGCTTACTGTTGCCTGCAAGGTCCTGCAGAATATAGCCAAACCCCCAAAGCCATAGTGTAGTGCTTATTAATTGCAATATGCTACCATGGGTAAACATATAGGTTACCAGCGTCCATGGCCGCGATGCCAGCTTGCTAAAATCTGCCGGCAGCGTAAGCCAGTCAAGCACGTTATGCTGAAAAAGAAACTCTGCATTGGTATGCGGCGCGTCCTGGTAAGAAAAATAGTATACTATCTTAATAAAATAAACGATAACAAACGCAACGGCGTTAAGAATAATTAGCCATGTTAGTGCATTGTTGTTTTGCCCCAGCAGGATATTGTTTTTCCGGTTTTGATGCATTACAGCCATAAAGAGTTCAACTTAAAATGTGTTTTTTCATATCGGTTGGTGTAGGTATAGCAAAATTGCTGCTAAAAAACTTTTAC
>Ga0206806_1157_pt2 | contig 11699 bp, 10 predicted proteins | sample Alteio_BWOrgCont_60_FD_152911 | JGI IMG/M metagenome (GOLD analysis project Ga0206806, IMG submission 152911) | Enriched cells from forest soil in Barre Woods Harvard Forest LTER site, Petersham, Massachusetts, United States -... | ecosystem: Environmental > Terrestrial > Soil > Temperate forest >... | reverse complement strand
TATACAAGCGTTCAATTGCAATGTTTTATTGGTACGGGTAGTGATTGTTCAAGCAGCATAACTCAACTCTTTGGCGAGGGGATATATGTACTTACCAACCAATATTTGTTTGGGACGCATGATGATGGAAAAACCTGGTTAGTTGACAGCGCCGGTTTAGGTACTGCAGTTGGTGATATTAACCAGGTTGCTATGGATACCTCGTGGCTGTATCTTTATGCCGGCACAAGGAACGGGCTGTTTAAACAGGATACACTTACAGAAAAATGGTTGCTGGTAAATACCTATCCCGGTGGTGCTACACGCAACGCATCTGCGGTTTTTATTGACCGGAAAAACAGAATTTTGGTTCAGGATAATTCTGTAGCAAACCTAAGCGACAATATATGTAACATAAGCACTGACAACGGTGCAACATGGCATACTGATACAACCGGTTTAAATTTTGATGGCCAAACAGGTGTCGTATTTTTTGGTGACGATGCCTATGGTAACCTGTATGCTGTTACACGGGTTGGCTTTGAATATGCTACTGCAATATACCACATATACAAATCGCTTCATGGCACTGGCACATGGCAGCTAATTGATACAAGCCTGTACAATTTAACAGGCAACTATCGTTTTTCAATTGGAGGTGTAAGTGGGGACAGTGTTCTATATGTAAATACTTCCGCGGGACTTTTTAAGAGTATTGATGGCGGAACAACCTGGGCTGACGACAATGGCGGCATATCATCAAAAACGATAGGAGGTTTTGCCAAAACAAAGTCAGGCAGAATATTGGCTGGAAATATTTTAGGTATTAACTACGTTGATGCCGGTAACCCAACGCCGCACAAAGCATACCCTTTAAAAGGTTTTTTAAATAATCCCCCGCTTTACCAGGACTCATTAAATAACCAGTATTCGCTTGACGCTTCTATTAATCCTGCGTACACAACTTACCCCGTAATAAAAAGTGCTGATAATGGCAATACATGGACGGTAGATTCAGCGGGGTTGTATAATATACCAAACTGCGCCGGTAATTTTTTTGTGGATGAAACCGGCGGCCAGCATTTTTTTTCAAGTTCCCAGGCATTTGTTGAATCCAAAAGTAACGGCGGTACGTGGAAGGTTGATACCTCCGGCTTTAATAATGCATCATCAATATTTGCATTAGGTACAGATGGCCGGGGGTATATATATGCTACGGGGCGTGCAGGTGGCGGCGCCATTAAGCGCAGGCCTGTTGCAGGCGGTACATGGGCATTAGACACTGCCGGCATTCCATCTTCCTATTCTTATTTCCCAAGAATGGCCAGTTCGGGCAAACATGTATTCGTATACACAAATATCAATTATTCAGGTAAACTATTCCGCAGAAGCGCAGATAAATGGCACTCAATTCCATTACCACCAAGCAATACTTTTTACAGTCTATACGTTGCTGCTGTGTCGCAGGATAAAAGCGGCTACATATATGCAGCATTCTATTTAAACAAATACTCCTCTTATGCGCCTTTTGGAGTTTATTATACCAGGGATACAGGTCAAACATGGACGTTGGCAGGCTTAGACAGTGTAGGCACAAATGGCCTTTTTGGGCAGGGCATAAAAGCACTGGTTTCGTATGGTGACACCACCTATGCTATTACCGAGCATGATGGCATTTATGCTTTTACCCATCAATCTGCATTACCTGTTACATTGTCTTCAGTTAGGGCTTACCCACTCGATAAAGGCATACAGATTGAGTGGAGCGACTACAACGAAATAAATATGAGCGGCTATGAGGTCGAGAAATCTGCCAACGGCAACCAGTTTATAAAAATTGGCAGCATACCTGCAAAAGGCATAAACAACAGTGAAAACAAATACAGCCTTTTTGATGCATCGCCATTTAACGGCGATAACTTTTACCGTATAAAAGCTAATAATAAAGATGGGGGTGCCCAATACAGCGGGGTGGTTAAGGTAAATATTACCAGCAACAAAACAGGCATCGAAGTATTTCCTAACCCGGCTGTTAATAAGATGATTAATGTTCAGTTGAATAATGTTGAAGCAGGTAAATATACTTTATCAGTATACAGCGCAGCGGGGCAACTGTTGTACGCGCGCAGCATTAGCCACCCTGGCGGCAATGCCGCAATAAGTATAAACATACAAAATATTACAAAAGGTATATACTGGGTTACGCTTAAGGGTACCAAACATATTTATAACAAAACAGTAGCGGCGCAATAACCAGCGGGCGGCGTCCTATATTTATGTAATACAAAGCAGTTATATTTCCCGGGTTTAACGGGTTATGTAACTGCTTATGCCATATTTATGGCATTGGTTTGTTTTACAGGCTTTGTTAGCTTTGAAAAAAACTAATACCTGATTTCCCCTTTTTACAAGCCCAAAACAATGCTGCCATGAAAAAATTTTACACCCATTCACTATTCTTGTTTATTACTTTGTTCAGTTTTATACAAAAACCTTTTGCCCAAAAAGTTACCCCAACCGTTTATGCAAAGGAGGTGCGTGGCGAAAATATTATAGGCGCCTTTTATACCGGCTTTACTAAAAATGTTTATTTCAATGGAACCCTGTCAGTGCCGAATGATTATCTTTTCCCGGTTGTTGCTACCGCAAACCATATTTATTATCTCGCAGGCAATTTTCTTGGCCAGGAGTTTGACCTTGCATATACCACGCCGGACGGGGAATCCATCCAGCAAATAGGTATTAAAACGCACAGTGATACAACACAAACTGTTAAAGGCCACGATACAACAAGCACAATAACTGCAACCAAAATTTTATTGGTGCTAACTAACAAAGGCAGCATTTATGCGGTGAAGATAAATCGCAGCTCCACCCATTATGCCGCTTCATCAGCTTACCGGCAAATTGGGGAGACAGGAAGTGTATCATGGAAGCAGGCATTGGGCGACGATGTGTATGTGCTTACATCAAACCATTTATGGGTTACAAAAGATTCTTCCACGGCCTGGCAGGTTGATTCGACGGGGCTGCACGGCGCACATGTGCAGGGGGTTGATGTAGACAGCGCTCAAAACGTTTATGCAGCCACTAACCAGGGCCTGTTTAAGCAAAATGCCAATACGGTTGGTTTTAACCAAATAAGCAGCTATACAGGCCCTGCAAACGTGTACAGCATTTTTATTGACCGGAACCACCGCATATTCGCAGGCCTGCAGCAAGGGGGCATGTATACCAGTTCTGACAATGGCCTTAGCTGGAATGCCGATTCAACAGGCCTTGGTACAGCCCTGCCACAAAAATATACCGATGATATTTTTGGCAATGATTACTGTATTGCCGCTGTTCCGGGGCAAGCACAGCATATTTATAAACAAACCAGTGGTTCTGGCGCCTGGAAAATAATTGACTCATCTATTTACAACTCAACTGTTACGGTGCCTGCTATAAATGCCATTACAGGCGATACCACCATTTTGGCAGCAACATCATTCGGCGTTTTTATTAGTGCAGATACCGGCAAAACATGGGTACAAAATAATAATGGCATTTCAGCGGAGCTTATTTCGGGTATTGCAAAGCCGAAAGGCGGAAAGCTGTTAGTAAGTGATAACCTGGGCATATATAAGCAGCAACCGCAAGATACTGTATGGAAAAAAGTGTACCCCACTACAGGCTTTATACCACGGCTTGCCTTGTATGATGATGGCCTTGGCGACGTGTATACAATTGATAACACCATGCCTAACGCACCGGCTGTAGGGTTTATTTTAAAAAGCACAGATGGCGGCAACACCTGGGTGCCAGACACAACGGGGCTTTCAGCCGTAGGTGGCACTGTATTTTTTGTTGATGAAAAAGGCACACAGCACATAGGTAACTCATATTACGCCGGCACAAAACCTTCACAGCTTTGGCAAAAGCCCAAAGGCGGCACATGGGCCATTGATACGGTGGGCTTTCCTGTATTGGCTTATAGCTTTGTTTTCAACATAGCCTCAGATGGCAAAGGCTACCTGTATGCAGGTGGCTCTTTTGGCGGCAAAAAACTGATGCGCCGCAGCATTACCGGCACAAACTGGCAGGTTGATACGGCGGGCATCCCTTCATCCATAAGTTATTTCGGCCAGCTAACAGGCGGTCATGGCGATGTGCTGGGCATTTCAGGCTTGTCGCTATACCACCGTGGCAGCGGTACCTGGGCAAGCATTCCATTGCCGGCGGATGCAAATTTTCCTATAGTAACTGCAGCATGTATTGACTCAAGTGGCTTTATAACAGTTGCGTTAAATGCAGCATCGGGCAGCGGCGTATATATAACCGGCGATGCCGGCCTGCACTGGCAGTTTGTTGGGCTTGACAGCGCGAATGTTACAAAGCTTGTTGCTTACGGGGATAGCGTATATGTGCTTACCAGCAACATGGGCCTGTATGGGTTTAGCCATGGGGGCACGCTGCCGGTAACATTATCTTCCATCAGGGCAAGCCAGCTTGGCAAAGGCATACAGGTGCAGTGGAGCGGTTATAACGAAGTAAATATGAAGGGCTATGATATTGAACGCTCTGCAAACGGCAATGCGTTTACAGCACTTGGCAATGTTGTTGCAAAAAATAACAATGCAGTTACAAACGATTATACATTCTTTGACGCATCACCAATAAACGGCGATAATTTCTACAGGGTAAAAGCGATAAGCAAAGATGGCAGTGCACAATACAGTGCCACCGTTAAAATAAACCTGGCGGGTGCAAACACAGGCTTATTGGTTTATCCAAACCCAATAACTGGCAAAACCTTAAATATACAGTTGAACAATATTGACGCGGGAAAATATGCCCTTTCAATTTATACTATGGGCGGGCAAAAACTTTATGCCGAAACCATTAACCATCCAGGGGGTACCGGTGCGGTAGCCGTTAATATGCGTGGTGCGGCAAAAGGTGTTTACCAGGTGGTACTAACAGGCAACGGTCAATCTTATACAAAAACCATTCTTATACAATAGTCAAAATATTTTCCTTTGGGTAAGCCGGGGGCATGTTTATGTTCCCGGCATTTTTAATTTTTTAACTTTCCGCCAATAATCAAATTATGTTTATGTTGTATGTTTACAGTATGAAACGCATTTTACCTATCCTTGCCGCACTGTGTATATCCCTGCAGTGTATGGCGCAGCAACCTACTGTAGGCTCGTCCGTTCCTGATATAAAATTACCCAATCAAAAGGGCAGCAAAATAAATCTTTCATCATTGAAAGGCAAGGTAGTAGTCCTTGATTTTTGGGCAAGCTGGTGTGGCCCCTGCCGCCGCAGCATGCCTGATCTGAAGGCTATTTACGAGAAATTTAAAGACAAAGGGCTGGAAGTGTACGCTGTATCGCTTGATACTGAAAAGAAAGACTGGAACAAGGCCATTAAAGAAGATGCAACCACATGGGTGCATGTAATTGATGCAGACAACGCAGTGGCTAAACTTTGGCAAATTCAATATATACCTAATACTTATTTACTTGATAAAAATGGTAATGTTGTTTCTATTAATGCCAATCATGCCGCGCTGGAACAGCAAATAGAAAAGCTGTTGAATTAAATAGATTTTAGTTACAATTATCTGAGTACGAATTGTGCACAAGGCTTCGCAGCCTTCGCGTGTATTTCTTTGGCTGTTATCTTTGCGGTTAAGTTTTTCCAGCAAAGATAACAGCCACGTGTTGCGCAAAGAAACGCAAAGGTAGTTGTGGGTTGTAAAACAAGCACCGCACCCAACGGTCTGCATGTCAATTGTCATCTATCAGCGGTTAACTCTTCTGCTTGCTCCACTTCACTTTTCTTCCAAGTATTATTTTAAATACAAACGCATCTGTGCTTGGGGTTAGGCCGACGCCCACTCCCGCGTTAAACTCCCACTTAGGGTTGTTTAGTAAGTCGTAGGTAAAAAACAGCGCGTGCTGCTGATTTTTAATAGCGTCAAAACCGTTTATGGCACCCATGCTACCATAGTATTCAATGCCAAAAGCGTCATTTTTAAAAAAGGCATAATCAGCTTTAATATTAGGCTCAAACACGGGTGTGCTGTTATCGTATTTGCTTTTTAACGATATGCCAAAGGTCGGGTTGAACGACAGGTACAACTTTGTCCATTGTTTATCAATTATCGGTCGTACCTCAATGTTCCATGTTTCAGAAGAGTAATCTGCCTTCTGGTACCCCGCTTCCATTGACAGGCTTGCACCAAAGGGCAGCTTCCATTTATCGGGCGCCATTATTCTTGGCCTTATATGTGAACCAACTATTGAGTAGCCATGCCCTGGTGTATAGTTGGTAAAAAGATATACGCCTATTTCAAAATTATCCGTAATACCTGTGGTGATCTCCAGTGTTTCATGCAGGGCGTGGTTAGTGGGTAACACGCCATCTTTTATATTTTTTTCGCCGTTAAAAGTGTAGTTGCTGTGCAACTCAAACATTGTGCTGCCTTTTGCCTGGGTTTCGGCACCATATACCTGTATTTCGTAATTATCCTGTGCTGAGGCGGTTATAACAAAAAGAAGAAAAGCTGAGCAGATAAATAGCTTCATAAACGTTGTTGGGTATGCAGCTGGCAAATTAAATATAAAATCTATGCACATTTTGAATTTATGCCAACAGTGTATATAAGTCGGTAATATAAAGGCTGTATGTAAAAAAGCCCACTGAATTTATGCCACAAACCAATTGGCGAGTAGTTATTACTCACCCTCAAAAAAGAATGTATGGCCAGGAGCGCGTTTAAAGCACAACACATTCACGATTGACGGTTCACGATTCACGTCCTCATTGTTCAAAAAACACCAGCGTGCCGCCAACCCATTCTTTGTCTTTATTATACCTTACACCTATCATTTTACCTTTGCTAAGGCGGGCAAGGTTTAGTGTGGCAACAGGCCTTGCTTCCCCATCCCTCCAAAAATAAAATATGCGTATTTCAGCCTTCGCCGGGTCGGCGGGTGTTTTTATTACGTCAGCGTATTTCACCTTACGCTGCAATATCCAGTTATGCGGGTCTGTAACTTTATCTATATCAGCTTTTGTTACATCAATCACAACACCCTGGCCGGCAAAAGAGAACAGTGGTTTTAACACATAATTCTCCAAATCTGCAGGCAATTTTTTTATATCACTTAAAAACCGTGTTTCAGGTATATATGGGTTATTAAGGTAAGGCAGGGTAAACTTGCTTATCCTGTAAAACCAGTTGGGGTGTGGTGCCCATTCAACATCCAGTTCTTCTAATAAAATTTTCCCTTTTTCCTGTATCTCCGGCGATTGCTGCTGAAGGTCATCAAAAATAATGCGGTTGTAAATACGCTTTACCTCAATTTTTTCGCCGTTCTTTTCGTAATACAATTTTTTACCTTCTTTTATCAATTCTGTAAGGCAAACAATAGGTATGCCCAGGTAATCTTCCGTGCAATAAAAATCAATTCTTGTTTTTTGTTTATGGGGCAGTATTTCCAGCAGTATTGCATTCTCAGGCGCATGGTTGGCCACAACAATATCTTTAAAAAGCTGCAGGTACGTTTGTTTATTAAAACCGCCCAGGTATGAGTCGTAATTACCAGGTATGTCAAAATGCTTCCTCGCTGCCTCTGTTTGAAATACCTGGAAAGCAAATAGGGTAGGGAAGCCCTGCATCTCAATAAGCTGGGGCTCCAGCTCGCCTTTTTCATTTTCACAAATACCAAAATCAAAAGCAATAAAATGGCTGTGACTATTTTCACCCGGTACCTTTACATCATCTGGTATGGCGTGCGCAGTAAGGCTTTTAAAGTTGTATTGGGTTATTACATCAACAATACTTTCGCAGGCCGAAATCATTTTGGCCGCAAAAGCCTTATCAACAAATATTGGTGTTTCAGCAATCCTAAACTCTATTGCCCCCGGGTGGGGCGCGTTCAGTTCATCAAGATAGGCCTTATATTTTTCCTGTGTAAAATGGCTGTTAAACCATTCGCGCATGGCTGGTACCATAGTGCAAAGTTTAATAAATAAAAATAACTAATGATTTGATAAAGCAAACTGCTGACTGCAATGCGGCCGTTTTTTAAGGTAACGCAAGCTTTTGTTTAGTGCAGTATAAAATAAAACCCCCGTAACAGAGGGTTTTATTTTACAGGGTAAAAGTATAAACTTCATAATCCTTCTCTTTTATCCAGCCATTTTGCCCGTATACTTTTTGAGCTATGTGGTTATTAACTGCTGTTTGCAACATTAACCAGCCGCTTCCTGTTTTCCTGCCAAGTTGTTTAGCTGCCTCCAACAAAGCTGTTGCAACACCTTTACCCCTGTTTCCTTCGGTAACATAAAGGTCGTTTAACAGCCATGCATTAGTTAACCCCACAGAAGAAAAAATGGGGTAAAGCTGCGTAAACCCCACTGCCTTTCCGCCATCATCCGCTATGAATATTGCGCTTTGGTTTTGTGCAAGCCTTTTAGTAATAAAGTCAAGGGCCGCACCAATATTTGAGTGCTGGCGGTAAAACATTCTGTAGGCATTAAACAGCGGCGCTATAACATTCGCATCCTCAACTATAGCTCTTCTAATAATAACACTCATACTATCCTGCCAGTTCAGCATCTACAGTAATCTTCGCGTTCAATACCTTACTAACAGGGCAATTGGTTTCCGCATCTTTAACACATTCGTCAAATTTTGCTTTATCAATGCCGGGTACTTTTGCTTTTAATACAAGGTGGCTTTCAGTAATAGTGCCATCCTCAAGGGTTACGTATGATGTGGTTTCAAGCGTTTCAGGAGTAAAACCCGCACCACCTAAAACAAAACTTAGTTTCATATTAAAACAGCCGGCATGGGCAGCGGCTATAAGCTCTTCAGGGTTGGTGCCAACACCTTCAGCAAAGCGTGAGTTAAATGAATACTGTGTTTTGTTAAGTGTGGTGCTTTGGGTGGTTAAGTGCCCGTTGCCTTCTTTACCTGAACCGTTCCAAACGGATGTTGCGTGTCTTTTCATACTGATGTTTTTATTGTTAATAGGGTTGCAAATATAAACAGTATTTAAAGTTTGCAGATTAATATTAATTTGGTAGCGCAAAATTAACCCGCATGATAACCTGGCAGGATTTTGAAAAAATAGATATACGCAGCGGCACCATTGTTGAGGTAAAAGATTTCCCAAATGCGCGCAAGCCTTCGTACCAGCTAACGATTGATTTTGGCCCTCTTGGACTTAAGCGCTCATCGGCCCAAATTACACACCATTACAGTAAAGACGACCTTGTGGGCAGGCAGGTTGTAGCGGTGGTAAATTTTCCTGTAAAACAAATAGCCAATTTTTTTAGTGAATGCCTGGTTTTGGGTATTTATGACGAAAATAACCAGGTGGTTTTGCTGCAACCGGGCAAACCCGTTGGAAATGGCCAAAAAATAGGATAAATTGCGGGATGGCTGAATTTGAGAATGCTGCAATTTGAAAATGTGATAATTTGAAGATTTGAAAATGAAAAAAATGATGTTTAGGAATAGTGGGGTCTGGCTCTGTGAGCTAAAGTATAATAAATGAAATTTTGTGGGCTTCTCGCCATGAACTATCAACCATGAGCCATGAACTTTCCATCTTCCTGACTTTAAAAATACATGTCCGCACTATATTACACATATTACCAAAGCCCGTTGGGGATGCTTAAAATGGGCGGCACTGATACTTATATTGCCGAGCTTAGCTATGTTGACAACCAGGAACAGGTTACACATGGCGAACCGGGTATAAGCGAAATAATGCACCAATGCACGGAAGAACTTATTGAATTTTTTAACGGCAAGCGCAGAACCTTCGATATTCCCGTGTACCAGGATGGTACGGTATTTCAGCAAAAGGTATGGAGTGAATTGATAAATATTCCCTTTGGCAAAACCATTACTTACCTGGAGCAGGCCAAAAGGGTAGGAGATGTAAAGGCAATAAGAGCAGTAGCCTCAACAAATGGGAAAAATAAGCTGGCTATAATTGTGCCTTGCCACAGGGTTATAGGCAGCGATAAATCACTGATAGGTTATGGTGGCGGCTTATGGCGAAAAAAATGGCTGCTGCAACATGAATTTAAAATTATGCATGGCGTGCAAACGCTTTTTTAGCAACAAGCCGCAAGCCTTACGCTGTAAGCTGTAAGCAAAAACGCGGTTTAGATTTTAAATCGCAACTAAGCAAATGGATACAATAAAATAAAATGTATGGCTTTAAGCTTAAGGCGTACAGCGTAAAGCTTGCCACTAAAATATTTATCGTGTACAATGGAACTATCCTTTCGCATTGTTGATATCATTCACGAAACACCAGATACAAAAAGCTTTTATCTTGAACATGTTGGCGGCACTATTATTTCCTGCCTGCCGGGGCAGTTTCTAACTTTTATTTTCCAGGATGCGGGGCATGAAGTAAGGCGTTCTTACTCACTCGGCTCTGCACCGGGTGTTGACAAATACCTGTATATAACAGTTAAGCGAAAACCAAATGGCAGTATATCCCGCCGTCTTTTTGAGCATTATAAAACTGGCGATTTACTCACCGCAATTGAGCCCTCAGGGAAATTTATTATTGATGAACCAATCAGCACACGCTACATATTTATAGCTGCGGGAAGCGGCATTACACCCATTTTTTCAATAATAAAACACCTGCTTTATTTTCACGATAACGCAACTGTGCTGCTTATTAATCAAAGCCGGAATGAAGAAAATATTATTTACAACATACAGCTTGAGCAACTGCGGCAAAAATTCAGCAGCAGATTTACAGTAAAGCAGCTTTTTAGTCAGCCGGTATCGCACGAATATTTCTCTCAAAGACTTAATAACATGTTGGTTGAAACGCTGATTAAACAGCAGGTTTCGCAATATAATATAAGTGAATTGCAGTGTTATATTTGCGGGCCACAGTTATTCATGCTTATGGCGCAGTTTACATTAAAGCTGTTGCATTTTAAGGATCACCAAATACACAAAGAACAATTTGTAATAACTCCACCACCTCCAGCCCCTTTAATTGCCGGCACAAGTGCAAAAAAAATTGTTGTACACTATAAACGAAAAGAATACCGCATTAATGCAGCTTACCCAACAACCATTTTAGATGCTGCACTGCAACGCGGCATACCATTGCCGTACAGCTGCAAAGCTGGCATTTGCAGCACGTGCATGGCCACCTGCACAAAAGGCGAAATACTTATGAGTAACAATGAAGTACTTACCGAAAAGGATATTTCAGCAGGCAAAGTACTTACTTGTACGGGGTATGCCGTTACCGATGCAGAAATTTGGGTAGGAGATATGACAGAAATTTAACCATGAATGAATGCCCGCAATTGCACTGAAAACAGGAAACAGGCTGTTATTTAATTTATGCATTGTAAAAATGAAATGATATATTTGGTTTAATTATTAATCCTGTAAAAAATAGGCATGACTCCTTCAAGAAACAAACCTGTTTATTTTGTCAAGGCAATTGCTTTTGCAATGCTTGTTATTATGATAGCCAGTTATGGCTGCGGCGGCTGTGGTGGCACTGACAAGCATAATGATAAAGATACCACTGGCAGGGGCGGCAGCACCCCACCACCACCTCCGGGCGGCCATTGATAATTGCTATCATTGTTTAGCTTTTTGTTCAGTTTATATTTTCTGTTGAAATATCTTCAGCAGCGGCTTTTGTGTCTGTATCATCCTT
>Ga0206806_1159_pt1 | contig 11727 bp, 9 predicted proteins | sample Alteio_BWOrgCont_60_FD_152911 | JGI IMG/M metagenome (GOLD analysis project Ga0206806, IMG submission 152911) | Enriched cells from forest soil in Barre Woods Harvard Forest LTER site, Petersham, Massachusetts, United States -... | ecosystem: Environmental > Terrestrial > Soil > Temperate forest > O... | reverse complement strand
GAAATTTAACATTGTTGGCAATATCCGGACATACGCGTTTCAAGTCACAAAGCTAGTTTATGACATTGGTGGCTACCAAAAATTTAAAGTGAATACTGCAAATATTGTGGAGTATCTTATCGATCATACATATAATTTAATATTTTAATTATATGTACATCCCTGACAAATCGCAATATGCATTTTGGTTACAAAAATCGAATTTTAACAAATGCCTTCCTTAATTGGCAAAATCACCAATAAAGGAAGGCATTACTTAATAAATATATCTATCGGTTATTCTTTCGTCTTGGTTGCACCTTTGTCTTTGAGCTTATCTTTCTTCTTCTCAAGCATGTCTATCACACCTCCAATATTGGTATGATCCAGCCGCTTGCCCCTGATGATCTTTTTTTCGTCAAGTATATAAATAGTGGGGGTGCTATAAACATCATACTTGTTATGGTAGTCGCTGGTATGTTCGGGGTCCCATGTATTAGTCCATTCACCTATTTTGTATTTGGTAATAAAATCGGTTATCGCTTTTTCATCACCTTCTGTTGCAACCGTATACATTTTTACTCCTTTTGCCTTCAGCACTTCGTTGTATAATGAATCCAATCCTGGCATTTCATGCTGACAATGTCCGCAGTTAGGCGAGTAAAATACAACTACAGTATACTTGGCTTTAGTCCCGAGCAAACTTTCTTCTTTCTTCGTGATGATATTTTGCAGCTTTATCTCAGGGGCAAGATTGCCTATAACGTTTGGTGTAATTTTTTGCGCGCGGTCCAGGTACTTAGACAACTCATCGTTGGTGAGCCAGAAAGCATCTCCCTTCATGTAGTAGTTCTCCACCAGGTATACAAATACTTCATCCATGCCCATAACCTTACTGTTCTCCACGTTGTGGGTCAGCCACCACAATGTATAGTGGAAGACATCCTTCGTGCCACGGGCTTTAGCCAGCAGGTAGTCACATTCTTTCTCCATGCTGTCTGGCCATGGCAACACAAGCTTGGTCATATATTCTTCTATACGCGGGTCGTATAATGGAGTATATATTAACCGGTCGTCTTTGAAATTGAAACCGTCCCAATAGTGCTTCTTATAATAACGGTAAGCAAATGTGGAATCTTTTGTCACACCATCTTCCAGAACGTGAGGGCCTTCCGGAACTTCAGGCACTTCCATTGCGTTAAATATGGATGACAACAGCGTACCGGGATGCGCGTTAGAATAATCGCGGCGATACTTGGTCAATACTTTGGACGACTCTGTGGATTTCTTAATGACCGCATCAGTATCAGCCTTTGTCGTTGCAGTTTTTAATTCATCTTTGAGTTTCTCTTGCTCTTTACTAAAACCCTTTAAATAATCTACATATTCTTCAAAACGTTCGTTCTCTGGTGAATTTTTAAATTTCACTCCATCAGGCAATTTACTCTTGGTTGCCGTAATGCCAATATCATCCCCCCTGTTTAATAATACTTCAAAATTAGTACGTTCTTTGTCACCTAGAAGAATGATATAGATACCACCGACAAAAGCTGTATCCTTGCTGTCGAATACGGCAACACCGTTGTGATCCATCTTAGTGGAATCTGTGATGAATATCGTCGGGCGGCCTTTACCATAATAATGACACAGGTACACTAACGAATCCTTCATATCGGTCATTTTCAACTGGATATGATAGGCCTTTTGTGAAGATGCTAAAGCTCCGATACCCAATAGGAGTAGTACAGTAAATAGTGTAATTTTCTTCATAATTCTAAAATGATTGGTTTGTTTCGTCCGTAAAGACAACTATTAATTTTGTTTCGTTGGTTTAGAAAATCAAAAATAAATCATAAAACCTCGAGTTGCACGACGTTACGACTAAATTTGCAGATTATTTTAAAAACTATAACAAAATTTTGACACGCAAAAAGAAAAAATCGGCTCCGCTGCTAAATATTAAAATTGACGCTTATGCAGCTGAGGGTAAAAGTGTAGCAAAGCTCGATGATGGAAAAATATTATTTGTTGATAATGCTATCCCCGGAGACGTAATTGACGTGGTTATTATTAAAGATAAAAAAAACTGGGCACAGGGGCGCACCTTAAGATTGGTCAGCCCTTCACCGCAACGCATAGCACCTTTTTGCCAGCACTTCGGCATATGTGGTGGCTGCAAATGGCAAATGCTGCCATACGCTCAACAATTGATCTATAAACAGCAACAGGTGGCCGACCAATTGACACGTATCGGCCATGTGGAACTTCCTGAAATGCAGCCTATCATAGGCAGCCCGCATGAGCGTTATTACCGGAATAAGCTCGAATTTACTTTTTCCACACACCGCTATCTTACATTTGAAGAAATAGCCGATCGTGATGAGAAGTATACCCCGGTGCCCGCTCTCGGCTTTCACGCCCCCGGCCTGTTCGATAAGGTTGTGGAGATAAAAACCTGTTACCTGCAACATGAACCCACCAACCTGCTGTTGACACTACTAAGAGAATATACGACTTCCCGCAATCTTCCGTATTACGATGCCAAAGCTCAGTATGGGTGGCTCAGGAATGTAATAATACGGGTTGCCAGCACAGGAGAGGTGCTTATAAACCTCATCATGCATCATGAAGACAAAGAAGAAAGAGAAGCATTGCTGCAGTACATACTTCAAAACATCCCCGGCATTACTTCGCTGAATTATACCATTAACCCCAAAGTGAATGATACTATTCATGATCTGGAAGTAGTATGCTATCATGGCAAAAACTATATTGAAGAAAAACTGGAAGACTATCGCTTCAAAATATCGCCAAAATCTTTCTTTCAAACGAACACATACCAGGCAGAGGTATTATACCGGATTACCAGGGAGTTTGCAGCACTTACCGGAACTGAAATATTATATGACCTCTACTGCGGTACGGGCAGTATTGGTATCTTTTGTTCCAAAAACGTAAAAAAAGTAATAGGCATAGAAGTAGTAGAGGATGCAATAAAAGATGCTTACGAAAATGCTGCGCTCAACAACCTCACTAATTGCAGTTTTTTCGCAGGCGATGTTGAAAAGGTTTGCACAGATGCATTCTTTGACGAACATGGTCGCCCCGATGTGATCATCACAGATCCACCCCGCGCAGGCATGACCGAAAAACTGATTCAGCAACTACTGAAAATCCGTGCGCCCAAGGTTGTATATGTAAGCTGCAATCCAGCAACACAAGCTCGTGACCTGCAGTTGCTTAATGACTCATACCGGATCACAAGGTTGCAGCCCGTAGATATGTTTCCACATACGCATCATATAGAGAATGTAGCGTTGCTGGAATTGAGAAGCTAATTTTATTAAAAAATTTACTATTCTAAGGCCACCTGCCCCTTTTTATCACCCGCGGCTAAATTCTTTTTTTTATACCTTGCATAAAGTTCCTAAACCAAAACCTCAAAAATGAAGATGACCAAATTCCCGCTTATTGCGGCACTCTATTTGATTGCTCATTCTATGGGTGCTGCTGCACAAACCGCAGATGAACTGGTTAAAAAACACGTCGACGCTATGGGCGGCCTGGATAACTGGAAAAAAGTGAATACCACTTTAATAACCGGCAATTTAAATTTAGGCGGCAAGGAGTTTCCCGTTTCCATTACCACATTGAATAAAAAAGGATACCGGCTGGAATTCACCATCAACGGTATGTCCAACTATACAATTGTAACACCGGATAACGGTTGGATGTATATGCCCATACAGGGGCAGACAAAAGCGGAAGCAATGCCCGCTGAAGAAGTAAAGCAGGAACAAGACAACCTCGATGTGGCCATGGACGCCCTTATTGACTATAAGGCAAAAGGCAATAAAGTAACTTACCTCGGCAAAGACGAGGTAGAGGGAACTGAGTGCTACAAGCTTAAAGTAACCCATAGCACCGGTAAAGAAGAAACAGACTTCCTGGATGTCGGCACCTATTACTGTATCCGCACAGTAGAAAAAACAACTGCAAACGGCAAAGAGGAAGAATCAATTTCCAACCTCAGTAATTTTCAGAAACTCCCTGAAGGCGTTGTATTTCCGATGTCTATAGAAAGCGATGGCGCTCCAATTACATTAAAAACAATAGAAATAAACAAACCCGTTGACGAAAGTATTTTTAAACCAAACGAAGTTAAAAAGTAGCAATTAAAACAAAACACAATGAAAATAATAAAGCTTTGTATGCTCGCAATCACCGTATGCTGTGCAGCATTCGGTTCCTCTTACGCTCAGACCGCCGACGAAATAATTCAAAAACATATTGAAGCCATCGGCGGGGCCGATAACTGGAAAAAAATCAATTCAATAAAAATTGTTGGCACCAGCAACGCGGGGGGCACAGAGATACCGATAACACTGACCATCCAACAGGGTAAAGGATTCAGGGTTGAGTACACGGTAAACGGCATGACCGGGTACAATATCATTACCGATAAAGCGGGATGGAATTACAGCCCGTTCAGCGGACAAACAAAAGCAGAAGCAATGCCGGAAGACCTTGTGAAGAAATCACAGGACGGTTTAGATATAGGTGGCCCACTCTTTGATTACCAGGCAAAAGGAAATAAAATGACGTACCTCGGCAAGGACGATGTGGAAGGAACAGAATGCTACAAAATAAAAGTTACCTTCCCAAGTGGCAAAGAGGAAACAGTATATATTGACGCTTCAAATTATTACCATATCCGGTCTGTAGATAAAGTGAAAGCCAACGACAAGGAAATGGAACAGACCTCCAACTTCGGAAATTTCCAAAAGCTGCCCGAGGGTATTGTTTATCCCATGTCCATCGATTTTGGTGGCGGTGGCCCCATGACCGTAAAGAGCATTGAGATCAATAAGCCATTAGCCGACAACATTTTTCAACCTGCTGAGGCGAAGGAACCGGAAGTAAAAAAATAACTAAAAACCCCGACCCTAAAGGGAGGTGTGCCGCATTATTCGTTGCCTAACTCGCAAAGTCACTATGGAAAGGAAAATGTTTTTAGGTGCAAATCATGCAACGTTTGAAAATGCGAAAAACTTAAGAAATAACCAGACCAAAAGCGAACATATAATATGGAATTATTTAAAAGATAAACCTTGTGGTTTAAAATTTCGAAGGCAGCATCCTATCAATGTTTTCATTGCTGATTTTTATTGCCACGCATTGAAATTAATAATTGAGGTTGATGGCAAAATACACGAGAATAAAGACATAAAACGATACGACAAGGAAAGACAGCAATTCCTGGAGGACCAAGGAATCAACTTTATTAGAGTCTCAAACGATGAGATTGAGAAAGATTTTGATAGCGTAAAAAATAAAATAGAGAATTATCTAAAAAATGCCAAGGTTAACGATGGGATTAATAATACCTCCTTTTAGGATGAGTGTTTATTGAAAACACTTTTAAAGACAAACCTTCCTTTAGGGTTGGGGTTTATTAAAAAACACTTTTAAAAACGCCACCTCCCTTTAGGGTCGGAGTTTATTGAAAACACTTTTAAAAAACAACACCTCCCTTTAGGGTCGGGGTTTATTGAAAACGCTTTAAAAAACACACCTCCCTTAGGGTCGGGGTTTATTGAAAACACACTTTATTTTTTCTATGAAGAAGCAACTCTGTTTACTTGTCGCATTACTATATATTGGCGCAGCATCCGCGCAAACCAAGATCAACTCCTACACATTCGGTGCTATGGAAGCCCGCTGGCTCGGCCCCGGCACCATGAGCGGAAGGATTACATCCATCATAGGTGTAAATGCAGACAGTAAAACGCTGTATGTCGGTACGGCCGGAGGCGGCGTTTGGAAAAGCACAAATGCAGGCGCCTCATTCAAACCCGTATTTGATAAATACTGCATGAGCATTGGCGCCATAGCCGTTGACCAGGCTACCCCATCCACAGTATTTGTTGGCTCCGGCGAAAGCAATATGCGCAATACGGTATCTATAGGTGACGGCTTATATAAAAGCACTGACGCAGGCGATAATTGGGTGAAGGTAGGATTAGACAGCACCGAGCACATCGCCAAAATAATCATCGACCCGAAAAATCCTAAGAACATTTACGTAGCAGCACCCGGTCCTCTGTGGTCTGATAGCAAGCACCGCGGCGTGTATAAGTCAACCGACGGCGGTGACACATGGAACAAGATATTTTACATAAACGAAAAAACCGGCTGTGCCGACATAGCCGTCGACCCTACAAACCCCGATATTATTTATGCAACGACCTGGGAATTCAGGCGTTTCCCATATGCGTTCAATTCAGGCGGCAACGGCAGTGGCATGTGGAAGAGCATGGATGGCGGCAAAACATGGAAAGAACTTAAAAACGGCCTCCCGGCAAAACCATTCGGCCGCATTGCACTCACACTTGCCCCCAGCGCCCCTCAAAACATGATCGCCATTATCGAGGCAAAAGAAACCGGCCTTTACATTTCTTCTGACGGAGGGGAGACATGGAAATCTCAGAGCGCAACACTCAATGTAACATCACGCCCGTTTTATTTTAGCTGCCTCGTCATTGATCCCAAAGACCCAAAAAGAGTGTACCGCCCAGGCTTCGGCTTCTCGTATTCTGACGATGGTGGCTATTCCTTCACAGATGCATCTTATGATGGCGGATGGGTACACAGTGACCACCATGCCCTTTGGATAAACCCCAACTACACCAACCAGATGTACCTCGGCACAGATGGCGGCGTGTACTTCAGCCTTGATCGCGGTGCTACCTGGATGTTTGTGTATAATCTGCCCGTGGGCCAGTTCTACCACGTTGCCTGCGATAACAATACACCATATCGTATGTATGGCGGCCTGCAGGACAACGGTAGTTGGATGGCGCCATCAGCAGCCCCCGGTGGTGTCAATAACTCTAACTGGCAGGATATGTACGGTGGCGACGGCTTCTGGGTACAACCTGACCTCACTGACAACAACATAGCCTATGCCGAATCACAAGGTGGCAACATGGGCCGCATAGACCTTACTACTTTCAAATCTTTAGACATTACACCTCAGGCTGGCAAGGACGATGAAAAACTCCGCTGGAACTGGAACACACCCATAGTTACCGGGCAGTCTAATCATCACAATCTATACACCGCCGCACAATACCTCTACAAATCAACCGACCAGGGACGCTCATGGCAAAAAATCTCTCCTGACCTCACCACTAATGATAAAAAGAAACAGCAACAGGAAGAATCCGGCGGCCTTAGCGAAGATAATACCTCTGCTGAGAATCATTGCACCATCTTCACAGTTGCTGAATCCCCGCTAGATGAAAACACTATTTGGGTAGGCACTGACGATGGCAACCTGCAAATGGTAACTGATGGCGGCAAATCCTGGACAAATCTTGCCGCAAATTACGCTGCCGCCGGCATACCCCCACAAACATGGGTAAGCAGCATTGAGCCTTCCCGCTTCGACAGGAACACCGTTTACGCCACTTTCGATAACCACATGTATGGCGATATGAACACTTACCTTGCCAAATCAACAGATGCCGGCAAAACATGGAAGCGCATCACCAGCCCTGAATTTACAGGCTATGCACACAAAATAAAAGAAGACATTGTAAATAAAAATCTCCTCTTCCTCGGCACAGAAAGAGGCTTGTTCGCATCAGTAGATGGTGGTGAAACATGGTTCAGGATGAAGAACCATATACCTGATTATGCTATGGTGCGCGACATACAGATACAACCGCAGACAAACGATCTTGTACTCGCCACGCACGGCAGGGGCATTATGGTGGTCAACGACATAACACCCATGCGCAACCTCACCAATGAAGTTGCATCAAAAGAAGTTGTTTTATTCGACAACAAGCCTATGCCCATAACCACCGGCAAATATGGCGGAGGCGGTTCCCCGGTTAGTGGCGGCTGGTGGGGCGGCAATCCCGACGACATAGAGCCTATCGAATACTATTTGAAAGACCGTGCAACAAAAGATGTGAAACTGGAGATTTACGATGCCACAGGCAAACTTGTGCAGTCGATTCCCGGTACCAAGCGCAAAGGCGTGAATAAAGTTTACTGGAACCAACGCATCACACCGCCCAAAACAGCTACGGGTAGCACAAAGATGGATTATGGTGGGTTTATCGCACCGCTGGTATTGCCGGGCACATACACCGTAAAGCTGAAGATTGGAGACAAGGAATATTCAAACAACCTTGTAATGGTGCATGACAACAGCAACAAACTATTCTCCGAAGAAGATGCCAAACAGCAATACACCGCTGCGATGGAATTATACCACATGCACGAACAGTTATATACGCTGGTAGACAAAATAAACACGGAGCAAAAACTGATAAAAGACAACACGGATTCTGTAAAAAAAGCCTCAGCAAAAAAACTACTGAAAGAATACAACGCCAAACTCGAAGAGCTGAGAAGCACACTGCTGGCAACAAAACACAAATCTATTTTCGCTGACGAAAAGAAGCTCCGTGAATATATTACAGAACTATACGGTGCTGTATGCGGCGAAGAATGCCGCCCCACCAACCTGCAAACTGCCCGCATAGCAGTGCTCAATGACGACCTCAAAAAAGGCCAGGAAACTTATGACAAGCTCTCTGCTGAGTATAGCGACAAAACACATCAAACAATAACAGAAGAGAAAACAAAAGTTGCAAAGTCGGTGCCGGTGAATAACAGTAACTGATAAGCCTAACAGTGAGGCCTAAAGTGTATGTATGTGGAGCATTTCTCCGCCATGCCCTATATTCGATATCACGCTAACATCATAGGTTAGGCTATCATTATTGTAGTAATAATTCAAAAAAATGCTGCCGGTAGATTGCGAGGAAGGCAATAACTTTTGCGAGAAATGCAATAACTTAAGTGTGGTATCAATACCGGTACAATGAAGAGTAGCATTCATAAACGTTACTTTCCCGGAGTCTATTATTTCAACGGCTAGTGAAGTATCTATAACAGGGTAAGTAGGCCCCCAGTTCCTGGAGTCCGTACCACTCCACAGTCTGTTGCCCCCAATATGCGATGTATATATCGACCCCGTATAAGGTAAAATATGAACAGTATTATGTACAGCATTGCCAGCATCATCATCTACTATCATAGTTGCCACGAAATCACCAGATTGGCTGTATATATGAGTCGGTTTGGGATCAGAAGATGTTGAATTATCCCCAAAATCCCATACAAAACTGCTCCCGGCAGGGATAATGCCTAAGTTATTATATGCAACGAAATTAGGGCTGAATGAGACAACATCGCCGACATACATGCTATCGGAATAACCGAAAGAATACGGATTGCTTTTTTGCTGCTTCTTGCAACCTAAACAGCAACCCAAAACCCAAACCATCAAAATAGCAAAGGTATTACGCATAAGGCAAGTCGAATTCAATACATTACCGCAAATACTGTACCGAATATTTTATTGATAAATAACACCTCCCTTTAGAGTCGGGGTTTAAACGCCCCACTCCACTACCCTATTCACAAACTCACTATTATAAGGTATCTGCACCTTTATGTAGTTATCTGTGTACCCCTCCATCATATCCTTCCGCGGAGCTTTCTCAAATAATACTTTGCGACGGCTGCCGCTGTGCTGCGCAGTGAAGTACTGCATCTTTTGGTAAGAAAGGTTGCGCAGCACTTTATTACGTTCATGCCTTACATGCATAGGCACTATCGGCTTCATATCTGCCGCAAGCGTATTCGTCCGTTCGGAATATGTGAATACATGCAGGTAAGACACATCAAGCCCGTGCAGGAAATCAAAGGTATCTTTAAAGTCCTCATCGCTCTCCCCGGGGAAGCCCACGATCACATCAGCGCCTATACAGCAATGCGGCATCAACGCTTTGATAGCCGCTACACGTTCTTCATAAAGCCCGCGCTTGTACCTCCTGCGCATCGCACCAAGTATCTTATCGCTGCCGCTTTGCAATGGTATGTGAAAGTGTGGCATTACTCTCTTCGATTGCGCCACAAAAGAAATGATCTCATCCGTCAGCAGGTTAGGCTCTATAGACGATATGCGTATCCGCTCAATGCCCTCCACACTATCCACCGCCTGTAACAGTTCATAAAAAGAAGTATCGTGCGTCTTCCCGCCATCATTACCCTTCCCGAAATCGCCCAGGTTTATACCGGTAAGCACTATTTCCTTTATACCGCTATCCGCCAGTTCACGCATATTATTTAATACCCCTTGCACACTATCACTGCGGCTATGCCCCCGCGCCAGCGGAATAGTACAAAAGCTGCAATTATAATCACACCCATCCTGCACCTTCAAAAAAGCACGGGTACGGTCGCTCAACGAATACGAACTATGAAAACCCTCAACAGTTTCTATATCGCACGAGCATATTTTAGCTCCCCCGCCATCCGCAGGGCCCTTCGTGATTTCTTTTAAATGAGTTGCCAGGTTAAATTTTTCAGCAGCGCCCAGCACCAGGTCCACACCCTGTATCTGTGCTATTTCCTGCGGTTTTAGCTGGGCATAGCACCCGGTTATCACCACCATAGCCTGCGGTGCCCGCCGCTGAATGCCACGCACTATATAACGGCACTCTTTATCAGCATTTTCAGTCACGGAGCACGTGTTGATCACATACACATCCGCCTCCTCGTCAAACTCTTTTTTCACAAAGCCGTCGGCCTCAAGCGTCCTGCTAAGTGTCGAAGTCTCGGAATAGTTAAGCTTGCAACCTATTGTATGAAATGCAACTGTTTTACTCATTGATATTACTATGCTAAAAGGCTGCGAAATTAACGATAAATAAGATGGATAGTTTAAATATTCAAGCGCCCTGAGCTCAAATGTGTAGCAATTTCCTCAGGAAGACCCTAAAGCAGCATCATTTTTCCCATGTTTTTACTTAAAATGAAGACTATGAATGAAAAAAGCATAGTAAAATTCAATTTGTTACCTATTCTCCCCTAAAAAACGAATATTCACTTTATATGTTAACAATTAACAAACATTGGCATAGCTTTTGTTTTATTCATAATGAAACTAAACTACCCGATTATGAAACGACCGATTTTAATTGCCCTCGTTGGTTTTGCGACTATCCTCGCAGGTTGCAGTAAAATAAAACAATTGGCCAATATCAATGTAGATATTCCATATTCAACGCAGGTCACTGTTCCACAGGTACAGGGGTATACCGCAGGTGTTGCGCTGCCAGCCGGCGGACTTGAATTGCCTACAGTTACGGTAGCCTTTGCCACGAATTCACAAACATACCTGTCGCAATACGGTACTGCTGCAAATATGGTCACGGATGTATACCTGAAAAGCCTGGTCATACAGATTCAAGCACCCACAAACCAGAACTTTAATTTTTTAGATAACGTGCAGGTATACATGTCCACGGCCACTTTGCCACAGGTACTTGTAGCCTCCGAAAGCAATATCCCGGAAGGCAGCACCACGCTAAACCTTACAACCAATACCGACGTGGATCTGAAAACCTACTTCGTACAGGACACAATATACCTCACAATGGCAGCCCATGTAAACGCTATTCCGGCAGCAGGTGAACAACTGAATATAAGCTCAGTATTCCACCTGACAGCAAATCCGCTCGATTGATCTTTGATAATGTGAATACCGGTAAATGTGAAAGAAGGCGCCCAAACAGGACGCCTTCTTTATTTGTTGTAAGTACTGTTGATTATAAATGGCTGTTCACCACTTGTTTTTTGTATAGTTCGTATAACGATACA
>Ga0206806_1127_pt1 | contig 11875 bp, 11 predicted proteins | sample Alteio_BWOrgCont_60_FD_152911 | JGI IMG/M metagenome (GOLD analysis project Ga0206806, IMG submission 152911) | Enriched cells from forest soil in Barre Woods Harvard Forest LTER site, Petersham, Massachusetts, United States -... | ecosystem: Environmental > Terrestrial > Soil > Temperate forest >... | reverse complement strand
GGCAATATCTTATCCAATATACATCACCCACTATCCCTTTATTTATATTTATACGGCATGGGTTGCAACAAAAAAGCCAGCGCCAGCGCAAATAGTACCCGTGGCATGCGGGCTGTTTGTATTATTTATTTTGTTAGCATACGCGGCATTAAAACTGTATGACGAGCCTGTAAGGGCATGGCTGAAAAAGAAGGTTTTGGCTAAGGGGTGAGGGTAATCACCCAAAAAGAGGGAATTTATTATTGGGCTATTGTGAAAAACAACTTGAACTGTTTTTGAACAGGAAATATGCCAATACTTCCGCAACTTTAATGTGATAAAATGCCCTCAACATGAAATACATTATTATATGCCTGTTGCTGATTACAGTTAAGGTAAGTGCGCAAAACATTATTCCGTTCTCATCGCCACGGTGGAAGATACAAGGCAAAGAAGTGGTGAATGATACCTTCCAGGGTAAACAGTGCCTGAAAATTACTAATGGCAACGCGTGGCTTACCGATGCCAATTTCACCAACGGCATAATTGAGTTTGATATGGCCCTTGTAAAAGACAGGTATTTTCCGGGTATGAGTTTCAGGGCGAAGGATGCGAATAACGAGGAGGAATATTATGTAAGGCCGCACCAAAGCGGTAACCCCGATGCTATGCAGTACTGCCCCAATTATAATGGCGGTGGTGGCTGGCAACTATATTATGGTGATGGTTTTGGCAACCCGCATGAAATACCGGTTGACCGCTGGCTGCACATAAAATTATTGGTAAAAGATAGCATGGCTGAAGTTTATTTTGATGATGAAAAGCAGCCTGCATTGTTTATTAGAAAACTATACAGGCCTATTGCCGCGGGTATGATAGCATTAAGAAACGACTGGCCTGCACCCGCAAGGTTTGCCAATTTTACTTATACTGAAACAAATAATATTACACTGCTAAGCAAAGCACAGCCTCTACAACCACTATCTGCCAATGTGTTTACAAGCTGGCAGGTGTCAAACACTTTTGATGAAAAGTTGCTGGCAGGTAAATCGTCATTATCATCAGCACATATTGAAAACCTTAGCTGGCAAACCCTCAGCACAGATGATCGCGGCATTGCCGACCTGGCCAGGCTTGCACCCACATCAGAGCATAAAAACACGGTGCTTGCAAAAGTTACCATTCATAGCGATAAAGCCGCCGTAAAGAAATTTGTGTTTGGCTTTTCTGACAGGGTACGGTTGTTTTGCAACGATAAACTATTGTATTCGGGCGATGATGTGTACCGCAGCCGCGATTACCGCTTTTTGGGTACTATGGGCTATTACGATGCTGTGTACATTGATTTGAAACCTGGTGACAATGAGGTGGTACTTGCAATAAGCGAAGATTTTGGGGGCTGGGGAGTTATGGGCAAACTGGAAGACTTTTAAGTGCTTTGGTGATTGAATTAATACTGATATTATTAGATAGACGTATGAGGTTAATATTGTTATTTACCTGTTTGTTTATTGCTGCACAGCTTAGTGCCCAAAAAATTAATTACGGTAATAATCCATCCGCCGGGCACTATTTAGCCATGGCAGACAGCACCAAAATTTATTACGAGGTATACGGCAAGGGCAGGCCCGTAGTATTACTGCATGGGGCGTTGTATGGCGACATATCAGAGTTTAGCGGTATTATACCTGTTCTGAGTAAAAAGTTTAGGGTTATAGCTATTGAGCTTCGCGGGCATGCTAAATCAGAAATAGGCCATCAGCCTTTTACTTATACCCTGCTTGCTGATGATGCACTTACCATTATACAGCACCTTACAAAAGACAGTGTTATATTGATAGGCTTCAGCAGTGGTGCAGTAACTGCGCTTACCCTAACCATAGCACACCCAGGGCTTGTAAGGAAACTTGTATATGCAGGTGGCAACCTCTCTCCTCAGGACACACGTCCAGAGATGCTGGAAAGTCAAAAAACTGTAACCGGTGATTCCATCGTGCACGACAACCCTGGTTTTGTACAAGAGCGTAAAAGGCTTATGCCGCAGCCCGAACGATGGAACGAGTTTATTACATACTTAAAAAACGCCTGGCTAACCTTGCCGCCGGCAGATAGCACGCAACTGCGAAAAATAGCCTGCCCTGTGCTTATCGTGGGGGGCGACCGAGACCAGGTTAATGGTATTGAGAGCTTTTTAAAACAATACCAGCTTATACCCAACTCGTCGTTGGCTATTATACCCAATAGCGACCATATAATATTTCACAACAGGCCGGATTTGATGGAGCGGTTAATAATGGCCTTTGTTGAGTAAAATGTCAATGTATACATTCGCTTATCAGGCTTATCCTTTCTTCAATTTTGGTTATGGCCTGGGCGGCAGAAATATCTGTTGGTTTAAATGATTTCCCTGCAAATTTTTCCTTAACGGCAGCAATAAAAGTTTTAAATCTTTCTACATCCTCTTTGTTATAAAAGGGTTTGTTGTACATTATAATCCTTAAGGCTCTTTTTTGTTTGTCAAAATCAGGAAGGTTTAGTATTAGGGTAATGTAATCAAAATCAAGTAGCCTGAGCGTACCAATCAAGTCACAGAGTTTAATGGCCAAATCCGCATTGTCCTCTTTCATCACGGCCTCATAAAGAAGTTTAAGTTTTGTCGCTTCCGGCAAGCCATTCAAAAAATCAACTGTTTTCTTATAAAATTTATCAAATGCCTCCTGTGTCATTATAATTTTTCTCAAATGCGTCACGAGGTGCGGAAACATTTCATCCACCTGGTATTGCGTAATAAACTCCCAAATGTCATCATCTATAACAAAAGTGCCGGCTTTTTCCAATACCAATTTTTTTCGTTTTAGTACATTCAACCTGTCAACACTCACGGTCTCAACTTTCTCTGTTGAGAGAAGTGAACGCATTTGTACATCATATCCTTCCAATATAACTGCCGTACCAACCGCAGATATCATAAACATTTCTTTACCCTTACCCGAGATCTCGGCCATATTTAAATTAAGCCCAACGATGCAATTAGCACCTATTTGAAAAGCTTCTGACTGTAAAAGTTCTATGGCCTGGCTATACATAGCAGAAAGCCTGCGCTGGTAAGTAGCCGAATTGCCGCCAACCAAATCTGTAAAAGAGGCTACAAAGTCACTAAAAAAGCCTGCGCCCGTCACAATTTGGGCTGATACTGGCTTTAAATATTGTTTTATCTTTAGGTTTTGGATTAAAGGCGTGGTTGTAACAAGAATGTCTTTAGGGATGGGCATTGGTATTAATTTAAGGCTGTAAAATAGCAAACAAGCCAACTATTGCAATAGCCCAAGGCTAAATTTTTTCTCTCAAATTTTCCTTTTTCCACAAATTTTGCACTACCTTTGCCGCCACATAAAAAGAGATGACAATCTTGGATGCTCACAAAAAAAAATTGAGATGCCGTATTTAACAACTGAAAAAAGACAAACAATATTCGCCACTCATGGCGGTAAAGCTGAAAACACAGGTTCTACAGAAGGCCAGATAGCCCTTCTTACAGAGCGTATTAGCAACATTTCCAAGCATTTACAGGCTAACAAGCACGACAATTCTACCCAACGCGGTTTAATGCAAATGGTAGGTCAACGCAAACGCCTGCTGGGTTACCTGCAAAAAACAAACCTGCAGGGTTACCGCAGTTTGATTGAAAAGCTTGGTATCAGAAAATAATTTTAACGGATTTTATTATATGCAATAAACATCTTCCCAACTGCTTTTTTTAACGGTTGGGATGATTTTTTTTGTATAAGCACCTCCTCTTTTTTTGAGAAATCTTTTTCTTAACCGTTTTGCTGTTCCGTTTTTATCCCCCCTGCAACGCAACAATAAAACAAAAACAACGAGTTACTATGCTCACTCAACCACTACAAGTTAGTTTTCAACTGCCCAGCGGCGCCGAAGTATTTATTGAAACCGGCAAGCTTGCCCGCCAGGCTGATGGGGCCGTAACTGTAAAACAAGGTAAATGTATTATTCTGGCTACAGTAGTAGCAAATAAAGACCCTAAAGAAGGCCAGGATTTTTTTCCATTAAGTGTTGATTACCAGGAAAAATTTGCTTCCGCAGGCCGTATACCCGGTTCATTTTTCAAAAGGGAGGCAAGGCTAAATGATTATGAAATATTAACAAGCCGTCTTATTGACCGTGCCCTTCGCCCCTTATTCCCCGAAGATTATTTATGCGACGTGCAGGTGCTTATAAGCCTTGTATCAAGCGATGAAGAAGTATTGCCTGATGCGCTGGCATGCCTGGCAGCCTCAGCAGCACTTGCAGTATCTGATATTCCCATTAAAGAGGTTATATCCGAGGTTCGTATAGCCAAAATTGATGGTGTGTTCGTGGTTAACCCAACCCGCACCGAACTGGCAAAGTCGAACATGGAGTTTATAATAGCCGCTACCGAAAAGAACCTTATGATGGTAGAAGGCGAGGCAAAAGAATGCAGCGAGGAAGACCTGGTAAAAGCGCTGGAAGTAGCACATGAGGCTATTCGCCTGCAAATTAAGGCACAGCACCAATTGCGTGATATGAAGGGTGTTACAGGCAAAAGAGATTATAAAAAACCTGAGCAGAATGAGGAATTGAAGCAAAGAGTTGCTGCTTTTACATCAGACAAAATTTACCAGATAGCAAAAGCAGGCAGCGCCAAATATGACAGAAGCACCGCATTTAAACTGCTAAAGGAAGAACTTGTGGCCAGCTTTGGTGAAGAAACAGATGACAAAACGATAAAGCTTGCAAAAAAATACTACGAAGATGTACAGTGGGAAGTAGTACGTAAAATGATACTGGAAGACCGTGTTAGACTTGATGCACGTCTTTTACATCATGTACGCCCATTGGCAATGGAGGTTGACCCTCTGCCAACCCCACACGGTTCTGCACTGTTTACCAGGGGTGAAACGCAATCTTTAACAACAGTTACTTTAGGTACCCCGCTGGACGAATTGCTGGTTGAAAGCGCAGCTAAATCTGACTATTCAAAATTCATCTTACACTATAATTTTCCACCATTCTCTACCGGTGAAGTAAAGCCGATGAGAGGCCCGGGCCGCCGCGAGGTTGGTCATGGTAACCTTGCCCAGCGCAGTTTAAAACAAATGATGCCGGGTAGCGAGTATGCTTATACTGTGCGAATTGTAAGCGATATACTTGAATCTAATGGTTCTTCATCTATGGCTACAGTGTGTGCGGGTTCTCTTGCATTAATGGATGCAGGTGTGCCTATTCCCAAGCACGTTGGTGGCGTAGCAATGGGTTTAATAACAAGCGCTGATGGCAAGTATGCTATTTTAACGGATATTTTGGGTGATGAGGACCACCTGGGCGATATGGACTTTAAGGTAACAGGTACACGCGATGGAATTTGCGGCGTGCAGATGGATATTAAGGTTGATGGGCTTAGCATGGAAGTAATGCGCGAAGCACTTGAACAGGCCCGCAAAGGCAGGCTGCATATATTGGATGCAATGTATGAGTGTATACCGGCTGCACGCCCTGATGTTAAACCGCATGCGCCAAGGATGGAAAAAATTATAATTGATAAGGAATTTATAGGTGCAGTTATAGGGCCAGGTGGTAAAGTTATTCAGGAAATGCAGAAAGAAACCGGAACAACCATTAACATTGAAGAGGTTGGCAATTTTGGCGAGGTTAGCATATTTGGTGTTAATAAAGAAGGTGTTGACAAAGCTGTTGCCCGTGTAAAAGGCATTGTATCTGTACCAGAGATTGATGATGTGTATGAAGCTAAAGTTAAAAGCATACAGCCCTATGGCGCCTTTGTTGAGTTTTTGCCTAAAAAAGAAGGTTTACTGCATATCAGCGAAGTATCATGGAAGCGCCTTGACACACTGGAAGGTGTTTTGAAAGAAGGTGATATGGTAAAAGTGAAATTAATAGGCATTGACCAAAAAACCGGCAAGTTTAAACTAAGCCGTAAAGCGCTTATGCCAAAACCTGAAGGCCAGCAAGGTGGTGGTGACCGCGGTGATAACCGAGGTGACCGTAACGACAACCGCGGTGAATACCGAGGCGAGCGCCGCGATAACCGTGATGGCGGCGGCCGTGGTGATGGTGGTGGCTACCAGAGTGGTGGCAGGCCGCAACAATAGCCGAAACGAGTAATTATTTAATGAATAAATATGTGGCCTTGCCGAAATGCAGGGCCATTTTTATTTAATCTAGTTTTATAGCGCCGGTTTACCCCGGTTAAACATTGCATAATGCAAAACACAATTAAAGTAACAATAGCCATTGTTGATGCATCGGTAAGCGACTTGCTAATTGCCCAACTAAGTGAGATGGGTTTTGATGGCTTTGAAGAAGAAGTAGACAACCTATCGGCCTTTTGTAATGAGGATATATTTGACGAATCCGCTTTAACCAATTTATTGAATGAATACAAGCTTACTTATGATAAAACCGTCATTCCCCCTCAAAACTGGAATGAATTATGGGAAAGCAATTTTCACCCGGTAGTGGTAGATGGTTTTGCAGGGGTACGCGCATCATTTCATACACCCTTGCAGGGAGTGGAGCACGAAATAATCATCACCCCAAAAATGAGTTTTGGCACAGGCCACCATGCCACCACTTATATGATGATGCAGCAAATGCAGCATTTAAACTTTAACGATAAAGACATATTTGATTTTGGTACCGGTACGGGAATATTAGCTATTCTGGCTAAAATGTTGCGTGCTAAAAATGTTACAGCTATTGATCTGGATGAATGGAGCATTACCAATGCCTGGGAAAATTTTGACAATAACAACATACAGGGCGTTAAGTTACTACGGGCTGAAAATCCCGGTTTAATTGAACAAACCTTTGATATTATTTTAGCCAACATTAATAAAAATGTGCTGCTTGAATTTATACCAGTGCTGGCAACCAAGCTTAATAAAGGTGCTTATTTGCTGTTAAGCGGGTTACTCGCAGATGATGAGCCCGCCATTTTATTAAAAACCGCTGAAGGATTACTTACACATGTTTCAACAATTACCCGTAGTGGCTGGATATGTATGTTGCTGCAAGCTTAAAATTTGCTAAATGCACAGCTTATGCACATATTTTATAATTAATACCCTATATTTGTTTTCCACCTAACCATAACCGCCAATGATTGAAGCAGTTCTTATAGTACTGGCATATCTTATTGGGTCTATCCCAACAGCAGTTTGGATAAGCAAATATTTTTTCGAGATTGATATCCGCGATTATGGCAGCGGTAATGCTGGTGCTACCAACACTTTCAGAGTATTGGGCTCACGTTGGGGAACTATTGTTATGATAGTTGATGTACTTAAAGGCATAATTGCTACCTCCCTGTATATAGTTGTAGCTTTTTATACAACAGACACCCACAGTGATGACAGGACAAAACTTATGGTTGGCCTTGGCCTTGCAGCGGTAATAGGGCATATATTCCCTATTTGGGCGGGTTTCAGGGGTGGTAAAGGTGTGGCCACCTTGCTGGGAATGATACTGGCTATTCAGCCGGCCGTGGCAGGTTGTTGCTTACTGGTTTTTTTATCAGTTTTGTATTTAACAAGGTTTGTTTCGCTAAGCTCAATATTGGCAGGTATTGCATTCGCGGTGCTTATCCTCTTTATTTTTGATGATAATGTTACCCTGTACCGCATATTTTCGGTATTAGTAGCACTAATGGTTATACTCACTCATCAAAAAAATATCAACCGCCTTATAAATGGCACTGAGAGCAAAGTGCCTATCCTTAAATACCGCGACCGCAGGCGGGAGAGAAGGCGCCGTTAGAAATCAAAATTTCAAATAGTTTAAATATACGCTGCCCCATGCAGCCAGTTGCTGTTATGTTTATAACTTACCCTGTTTTATTAACACACTTGCTAAGTTTAGTCCCACTAAACAGTTAAAAGGCCGAATACTAAGCATATTTTAACCAAAAAGAGGGTATTTAAGTTTAGTTTCATCAAAAAACTATATTACCTTTGCATTCCCATTTTTCTTCACCTTAAATTTATTTAAGGCATGTCAATGCAAAGTTTTTTTGAAAAGTTGCAATTAAAAGATGAGAAAAACCTGCTAATCCAGGGGCTTCCATCCTCTATCGAAAAGCAGTTTGTAAAACTGTTTTATTCCAAAAACGTTACACCGCTTCTAAAAACTAAAAAAGTAGATTTTGCGCTGGTATTTGTTGTCAGCCAAAACCAGCTGTGTAATTTGTTGAAGGAAGTACTGCCGGCATTACACACAGAAAGCAAACTGTGGGTGGCCTACCCTAAAAGCAGCAGCAAAATAGCCAGTGACCTTAACAGGGATTGCAGCTGGCAGGTGTTGAGCGACTATGGGTACGAGTCCATCCAGGAAGTCACTTTAGACCATGTATGGACAGCAATGCGCTTTAAAAGAATGGAAGCCATACCCAACCGGGCAAAGGCTTTGGCTGAAGTGCAGCATGCAGCCGTAAATGGTATTGAGTTTGACAAACGCCACGTAATGACCCCGGCAGAGTTAGAGCCTTTTTTTGTTAAGCACAAAGAGGCAAAAGATTTTTTTACTTCACTTTCTTTCACCAACCAAAAGGAGTACGTATCCTGGATCGAGGGTGCAAAAAAAGCGGAGACTAAACAGCGCAGGCTTGAGGTAGTACAGGAAAAATTATTGGCAGGCAAAAGGAACCCAACAGAGAAATAACTATTAAAAGCACAAACGAGATTGAAAATGCCCTTGCACATGCAGGGGCATTTTTATTAAATAAATACTTGATGGGCACAGCAGATTTTTTTTGAAAAATTCAGCCAATCTTTTATTTTTATCAAAATTTCAACAATGAAACCCTTAAGATTTCTTCTTGGCTTGCCATTACTTTATGTTCTTGCTATATCAACGAGCACATCATTTGTCAGCTGTAAAAAGACCGTTACTATTTACGATACAACGATAAGAATAGAGCACGACACTACAATTAAGCCAGTACATGATACTACAATAAAAACAATACATGACACTATCATAATTAACGATACCATTTACGATTTGGGAAGCGGGTTAGTTGGGTATTATAATTTTAATGGCGGCACTTTAAAAGACAGCAGCGGGTTTGGCAATCATATTACCGCCAACAATGCTACACTTACAACAGACCGTTTTGGGGTTGCTAGCAACGCGTACTTATTTGATGGCAGCAGCAGCTACATGCAAATTCCCAATAGCCCCTATCTAAATCCCAATGCCATAACGATGTTCGCCATAGTTAAAGTGAACGGTTTTTACCAAGGCACCTGCCACGCAAATGTTATAATAATGAAGGGCGACAGAGATGATATACAAGGGCTATATACCCTGAGATTTACTGACAATACAGCTTGCACCGTTGCCCCTAACATTAGCGACGAAAAGTTTTCCGGAACGTTTGGAGATGACCTGCCCCAGGGTAATGCTGCCGGTGTATCGTCAAATGAGACATTTGTTCAAACCGGGCAATGGTATTATCTTGCTTTTACCTACGATGGTGTTACAGCAAAATTTTACGTAAATGGACAATTGACAGACTCCACCACAAAGACTGTTTCCTTTACACCAAACACCCATGACCTTTTCTTTGGTAAAACTGAAAACTCTACATATCCCTATTATTTTAACGGGGCAATTGATGAAGTGAGGATTTATAACAGGGCCTTATCTGCAACGGAAATAGGTGTCTTGTATAAAATGAAAAAATAAATTGACCAGGGCATATCTTTGAAAGGCTGCCTTAAAGGGCTACGAGGCACAAGCAGCTTATTGATGTTCTACAGTTGTGCTGATATTTGGTACAGGATACTTTGCTGAAGTGGCGGTTTAAATTACGGATGCCCTGGTCAAGCGCCAAGTAAAGCTGGCGGAACATAGCATCAAACATACGCAACAAAAAAATTACTTTTTTTGCGCGTACACAAATTCTGCAAAGCCTAAAATATCCCAGAACGCAACGCCTGATATATACTTTTTTTGCACTAAATCCATTATTATTTTTACAGGAGTTAACAGGATGTACGGCCAATAACGGCGCGTGCCTTTTTTAAGCACCCTGCAATTTCCGCCTTCTGCCGCTGCAGCCACTTCCTCAACTGTATATAATCTTACATGGGTCGGGTCATCATGAAAGTTCAACGTTTCTTTCATGCTTGGCAGACGCAGGCTTTTTTTACCAGGGTATTCAATATAAATATAACCACAGGGCTTAAGCTTTTTACATAACCTGGCAATTACCTGGTCTCCATTATGGAGATGTTCAATAATATGGGCCATCAAAATAGCATCATAAAAATTATCCGGTATATCATCAAATAATAATTTGGTTACATCCATCTCAAAGTACCTGTCCATCGCCTTCAAATCGATAGATGTATTATTATAAGTTTCCATATCAATACCATGATAAGTACATTTTGGAAATATACCCTTTACCCTTGTAGCAGAATGGTTTCCCGCCCCAACATCAAGTAATGTAAATGGCCTATTCTTAAAGGTCGTGTAAAAAAATCTGAGTTTAGCAGGAACCATCCGGGTAAAAATTTGGCTTTGGTGATTACTATAAGCGGTAAAGAAATTGAAAATATGGCAATTATCCAAAAGGTTGGGCCTGGATTGAGGTTGCAGTTAAATATTTTGATAACGTCCTTAAAAATAAATTAATGCCCGAAATTTAATTAAAACAATAGTCTCGTCTATAAATCTTTAAATATCTTTGCGACAATCCGTTTACAAATCAAAATACCGCAATTTTTGCCTGTCTATTTAACGACCTTCTAAACTTTTAAAAATGAAACAGTTACTACCTGTATTTTTTTGCGCCATACTTTTAGCAAGTATTAGCCATGCCCAAACAATTTCAACCGTTGCCGGTAATGGTACATTGGGTTATTCGGGCGATGGTGGCCAGGCAACTGCCGGCGAAATAAACACCGCTTATAAGATTGCAGTTGATAAAGCCGGAAATTTATACATAGCAGACTATCTCAACCATCGTGTGCGTAAAGTTTCTACAAGTGGTATTATTACTACCGTAGCCGGCAACGGCATAGGCGGCTATTCAGGAGATGGTGGTCCTGCTGCATCTGCCCAATTGTATTATCCTGAAGGTGTAGCACTTGATTCAGCAGGGGATCTCTATATCGCCGATGCAGGGAACATGGTGATACGAAAAGTAGACTTAACAGGGAAGATCACCACTTTTGCCGGTAACCATAACGGCGGATACAATGGGGATAATATTCCTGCTACATCCGCAGAATTATGGGAGCCCAACGGTGTATTTGTAGATGTAAAAACTGGTAATGTACTTATTCCCGATACTAAAAACAACCGTGTAAGAAAGGTTACACCTAATGGCATTATTACAACAATAGCCGGTACAGGCGTGCAAGGGTACAGTGGCGATGGGGGTGCAGCAACATCTGCAACTTTTTACTATCCTGGCGATATAACCATGGACAAGAATGGCAATATATATGTTGCGGATTATCAAAATTTCCGCATCAGGAAAATTAACACAAACGGCATAATTACCACTTTTGCGGGAACCGGAGTACAAGGTTTTAACGGTGATGGGCAATTGGCTACATCAGCCTTTTTAAATGTTCCCAGTGGCGTGACTGCGGATGCGGCCGGCAATATCTATATAGCTGATTTGGCTAATTACCGTGTGCGCAAAGTAGGGACTGATGGGAATATTGGCACGGTTGCGGGAACCGGAACAGCCGGATATAACGGCGACGGTATACTTGCAACAACTGCACAGTTAAATCAACCGATTGCAATTGCATTTGACCCAACAGGCAACCTGTATATTTCTGACCGGGGTAACGCCAGGGTCCGTAAAATAATACTT
>Ga0206806_1030_pt1 | contig 11927 bp, 12 predicted proteins | sample Alteio_BWOrgCont_60_FD_152911 | JGI IMG/M metagenome (GOLD analysis project Ga0206806, IMG submission 152911) | Enriched cells from forest soil in Barre Woods Harvard Forest LTER site, Petersham, Massachusetts, United States -... | ecosystem: Environmental > Terrestrial > Soil > Temperate forest >... | reverse complement strand
GGCCCGTCCGGACGAAGCCGGTCGGACGGGGATAGAATAGAAGTTTCCTAAACTTTAGATACAGGTTCCCCGCCCGGATGACCCGGTCGGACGGGCCCGCCCGGACAATGCCGCAACCCGGTCGGACAGGGATTCCTGTCGAGGCTACTGAAGACAACTGCTTGGTTGTCTTTTTTGTTTTAAATAGTTGCGGAAAAAGCTAAATCCAGGAGACTCGCGAATAACCCGCCTCTGAAAAATTTTAGTATATCCAACATCGTCTGCCCCTGCCTTTTAAATAGAGATTGTTAAATTTGAGGTGTTTGAATTCTTATACATTCCATATTAACTTATACGACCTCGCCTTTATCGGCGCAATATTTATAGGGCTTGCTTTTACCCTGCTCTTGTGGTTTACCAAAACCGTAAACCAAAGCGCAAACCGGTTTCTTGCGTTGGCGCTGGCCACGATGATTTTGTGGATGACCCGGGTACTGGCTATTGACATAAGGCTTGAAACTTACCTGCCCGGTTGGGACCGGCTGCCCATGCAATTTTTACTGGCACTGGGGCCGTTGATGTATTTTTATGTGCTTAAAATAACGCGCCCGCAGTTTAAGTTTGGCTTTAAGGACTTGTTACATTTCATTCCCCTGCTGTTAGAACTGGTAGCGCTGGCACTGGAAATAATGGAAAGCACCCGGACGGGTGCCGCTACTTATGCTACCCACACCTTTCAACAATTAAACCCGGTATTGCAACTGCTTATATTTATCTCCATTATAACCTACCTGCGCCTGTGCGATAAGCGGATACAAAGTTTTTACCGGAGGCTGCAACCCGTTTTGATGGACAGGCCTCTCGTTGAATTCCGGTGGCTGCGCCGCCTGCTGGGGGCAACTGCCATGCTATGGATCTTTTGGCTGTTGTGTGCCGCCGTTAACTATTTTGGTTACCACGATCAACAGGGTGTTCACGTTTATTATCCCTTTTATATCTTTTTCGTGGTAATTATTATATGGACTGCTATGGCGGCTTTTCTAAAGCCGCAAGCCGCAGTGGTGGCCCAAACTGTTGTACCCGTTACGCAGCCAGTACCTGCTGAACTGAGGGCAAAAGGCGCCTGGCTTAAACGGGCCATGGAAGCCAGCCTCTATTACCAGGACCCGGAAATAAGTGTTAGCACATTGGCTGAGGAACTGGATATGCCATCCCATGAATTATCCCGGATCATCAACGTAGCGCTTAAAAAAAACTTTAGTGACTTCATCAATGAATACCGCATCAGGGAAGTAGCACGTAAAATGCAGGACCCGGTTTATGACCGGATGACCCTGCTGGGCATCGCATTTGAATCGGGCTTCAATTCCAAAACAACATTTAACCGCACTTTCAGGCAAATGACCGGGAAAAGCCCGGCGGAGTATAAAAATCACCTAAAAAATGAGAGACCATTTTCTAAAATGGAACCTTCATCCCGAAACAGGCCGGTAGTTTTACGTAAAGAAACCGCGATTAAGTGGTCTCCTGAAAAAATAAACCGTTTGACTATGTTTCGCAATCATCTTAAGATCGCCTTCCGCAGTCTCAGGAAAAGCAAGGGCTATACCGCCCTCAACGTTATCGGCCTCGCTGCCGGCCTCGGTGTCTGCCTGCTGATCGTCCTGTATGTCACCGATGAGCTCAGTTACGACCGCTACAACGTCAACGCCGACCGCATCTACCGGATCGATGAGGATCTCTACTTCAATAACACCAGGTACGACGCTGTCACCACCTCCAAATTTTTCGGCCCCACGCTCGTCGCTTCCTATCCGAAGATACAGCAGATGGCCAGGTTCCGTAACACGGGCACCCTGCTGGTGAGGAAAGGCAACGACCACGTCCTCGCCCATCATTTCACCTTCGCCGACTCCACGATCTTTAAGGTCTTCACGCTGCCCATGATCGCCGGCGACCCCAATACTGCCCTTAACAATGCTCATTCCATCGTGATAGATGAAAGTGCCGCCCGCCGCTATTTCAACAGCACCGATGTCATCGGCCGCACGCTGGAAGTAGGTAATGACAATACACTCCTCAAGATCACCGGGGTAATCAGGGACATGCCGGAACAGTCCCAGTTCCATTTCAGCTTCATTCGCCCCATCCGCGAATCCTACAACTTTAATGACCCCAGCGACAATAACTGGGTAAGTAATCCCTATTATACCTATATCCTTGTCCAACCTGGCACCACGCAAGCCGAGGTACAGAAGGATGTAAACGAAGTGGTCAAGCTTCATATCAGCCCGGCCCTCCAGGCAATGTTCCACACGTCGGGCGCCGACCTCGCGAAAGCGGGTAATCATTTCCGGTGCCGCGTCTTCCCCTTTACCGACGTGCACCTCCATTCCAATAAGTCTGGTGAGCTCGAAGCCAACAGCAATATCCAGTTCGTATACATCTTCTCTGTCATCGCCGTGCTCATCCTTTTGATCGCCTGCGTCAATTTCATGAACCTCAGCACAGCCCGCAGCGCCAACCGCGCCAAGGAAGTGGGCATCCGCAAGGTCGCTGGCTCAACAAAAGGACACCTCATTCTCCAGTTCCTCACCGAGTCCATCCTGCTCAGCCTCTTCTCCCTCGTCCTGGCCCTTGGCATCGCTGTCCTGCTGTTACCGGTGTTCAATCAGCTTGCCGGCAAATCGCTCCATGCCGATGTACTCTTCAGCGGCCGGTTCCTGCCCATCCTCATCCTGCTGGTGCTGCTGGTCGGCTGTATCGCAGGCAGCTACCCGGCTTTCTACCTTTCCTCCTTTCAGCCGATTGATGTATTGAAAGGGAAGATGGCCGCAGGCTTTAAGAGCAGCTGGCTCCGCAGCAGCCTGGTGGTTTTTCAATTTTTTATTTCCATCGGGCTCATCGTCAGCACCCTCGTCATCTATCGCCAACTGCACTATATTCGAAATAAGGAAACCGGCTTTAACCGGGACCAGGTGCTCGTCATCCATGATACCTGGGCGCTGGGCCAGGATGGTACGGCCAATCTTCGCAAGAACCTGCTAACCCTTGCCACGGTCACCGACGCAACCGTCACCCCCGACCTCCCCACCGTTGATGGCCAGTACTGGCAACAAGGCTGGTTCCCGGATGCCACGCTCGACGCCAGGAAGGCGATCCTCATGACCACACTCAGGGTTGACGACCATTATATTCCCACCCTCGGCATGCAGATCGTCGATGGCCGCAACTTGAACCTGGCGAAATTTCCTACCGATTCCACCGGTATCATCCTCAATGAAGCCGCCGTAGCGACGCTAGGTGTGAAAGACCCGCTCAACCTGGTCCTTTACAATCACGATGACCAGTTCAAAATTATCACTTATCATGTCGTCGGCGTCGTAAAGGATTTCAACTACAACTCCATGCATGACAATATCCATCCCCTTATCATGGAGGCCGACAAGCCTAACTGGAGCAACATGGCCATCCGCTTCCACACGAATGATGTCTTCAGCTTCGTCCGGCAGGTGGAAAGTAAGTTCCATGCTGTTAAACAAGGACTGCCCCTCAGCTACACCTTCATGGATGACGACTTTGATAAACTGTATCACTCAGAGCAGCAGACCGGCCAGGTCTTCATCACCTTCGCCACCTTCGCCATTCTCATTGCCTGCCTCGGCCTGTTTGGCCTCGTTACCTATGCTGCCGAACAACGCACCAAGGAGATAGGGATCCGCAAGGTACTCGGCGCCAGCGTCAGTGGTATCGTCGCCCTCCTCAGCAGGGACTTCACGATGCTTGTCGGCATCGCTGCGCTTATCGCCTTTCCCGTTGGGTGGTGGGCCATGTACAAATGGCTCGAGACGTTTGCCTATCGTACGGGGATCAGCTGGTGGATCTTCCTGGTGGCCGGCGCCGTAGCCCTCGTCATTGCCTTGTTGACGGTCAGTATTCAGACCATCCGCGCGGCCCTCGCAAACCCAATAAGATCCCTCCGCAGCGAATGACCCGCGGGTCGATGCCGGTTGAACGGGGATAGAATAGAAATTTTCTAAACTTTAATATACAGGTTCCCCGCCTGGATCGCCCGGTCGGGAGGGAATTCCTATCAAGGCTAAAAAAGACAGCTTTAATGGTTGGCTTTTTTGTTTTTAGAGGGTTATAGCCAAGGGGATTTGTCCATATCTTTAATCCGCGAAGTATATAAAACAAAATCTTTATGCATCTGAATCTTTTTGATAAACAGGTTTACACCGGCAGGCGGCAGGTATTAAAAAACGCTATGGCCAACGACGGGCTGATAGTATTAATGGGCAATGAAGACAGCAGCATGAACTACACGGATAATGCTTACCTGTTCAGGCAGGATAGTACTTTCCTGTATTACTTCGGGCTGGACACACATGGGCTTGCGGCGATAGTTGACACCGATAGCGGAGAGGAAGTGATATTTGGCAATGAACTAACCATAGATGATATTGTTTGGACGGGTACGCTGCCCACAGTAAGCGACATGGCTGCCATGGTGGGCATTACGCAGACCAACCCTTATGGCCAGCTTGGCCAATATATAAAAAGTGCATTAACGGCCGGGCGCAAGGTGCATATTTTGCCGCCGTACCGGCCTGAGAACAAGATAAAGCTGGCCGCCTGGCTTAATACTGACCTGGCTGGGTTGGCAAAGTTTGTTTCAGTTAAACTTATAAAAGCTGTCATTGCCCAACGGGTAATTAAAACACCTCTTGAGGTTGCCGAACTGGAGAAGGCTGTAAACATAAGCATTGATATGGAACTGGCGGTTATTAAACATACACGCCCGGGAATAAAGGAATACGAGCTGGTGGCAAAGGCCCACGAAGTGGCCATAGCCAATGATGCACGGCTGGGTTACCCGGCCATAATTACCACGCATGGGCAAACGCTGCACACGCATTATTATGGCAACACCCTGCAGGAGGGCCGCATGGTGCTATGCGATATAGGCGCTGAAAATGCTATGCACTATGGCGGCGACCTTACCCGCACCTTTCCCGTGGGTAAAAGTTTTACTACCCGGCAAAAAGAACTGTACGAAGTGGTATTAAACGCAATGAACCATGCCATAACTATGCTTAAACCGGGTGTGCGTTTTAAGGATGTTCACCTGGGGGCAGCGCAAAAATTGGCAGAGGGCCTTATTGCCGTGGGAATTATGAAGGGTGATGCCGCCGCGGCTGTTGAGGCGGGTGCGCATACCATGTTCTTTCAGTGCGGGCTGGGCCACATGCTTGGTATGGATACACATGATATGGAAGACCTTGGCGAGCAGTATGTTGGTTATACTGAAACGCTGAAAAAAGAAACGTCAATATTTGGTTTGAAATCTTTACGGCTTGGCAGGGAACTGGAAGCTGGTTTTGTGCTTACAGTAGAACCGGGCATTTATATTATTCCCGAGCTGATTGACCGCTGGCAGGCGGAGAGCAAATACATTGATTTTATAAATTACGACGTACTGAACACCTACCGCGATTTTGGGGGCATACGCATTGAAGATAATTTTTTAATAACCGAAACCGGCAGCCGTGTATTGGGGAAATACCTGCCAAAGAGTTTGAATGAGATAGAAGGATTGAAAGATTAGGGCTTAGCGGCGGCAGCGAAGATTATGTTGGTAACATGCACGTTACTCAAAAGCATTAAATTTATCTTAGAAGCCTCGCGGGTGCACATGGAAAACTGTAAGCCCGCACAGCATGCCAGCAGTTGTCGCAGGCAAGTCATTTTTAAAATAGAACCTAATATGAACCTGACGCCGACTGCCATTATAGCTATTGTTGGGATTAGCGTTTTCGCGGCAATATCCTGTAATAATACAAACCAAAATGCAAGCCAGCCAACGGCTCAAAATTCAAATGTCCCGGCTGATATTTTTAAAACACTTATTGACAGTGCAACCAAAGCCCGCAATAATGCTTATGCACCATATTCAAAATTTCTAGTGGGTTCAGCAGTATTAGCAGGGTCAGGTGCAATTTATACAGGCTGCAATGTGGAGAATGCGAGCTTTGGGCTTACGAATTGTGCGGAACGAACTGCAATCTTCAAAGCAATTTCGGCAGGTGAAAAAAGAATAAAAGCCGTCGCTGTTGTAACGGATGTTCCTGAGTTGACTGCGCCTTGCGGGGCTTGCCGGCAAGTAATTTATGAGTTTGGAAGAGATGTTGATGTTATTATGGCAAACCTTAAAGGCAAACAAAAAATAGAAAAAATTTCCAAATTATTACCTGATGCATTTGGCCCTGGAAGTTTTTAATTTAAAAGAGTGCAAAAAACAGGCGGCCGAAGGCCACACAACTATGGCAATTGATACTCAGTAACTGAAAACGGCAGCCGTGTATTGGTTAAATACTTTCCAAAAACATTGAGCGAGATTGAAGGGTTGAAAGGTTAGGGCTTCGCGGTGGCAGCGAATAATCCATTGTGGTATTTTTTTTACCGCTCAACTATTTTGGGCAGGCGTAAATGAAAAAGAAAATCCAGCTTTAAACAGTAATTGCAACTGAAGGGGTTTTCATTTTTCAGCTTATAATAATCGCCATGTACACCATCGCTAACTATTCAAAAAAAATTGCTGCTGTTTTGGTTATAGGCTTCAGCAGCTTTGCAGCTTTTAGCCAGGATATAGTTGTAGCCGGCGCAACGCCCAGGGTTTTTACGCATGACGCTATGGCCGACACAAACAATGAATCTGTGTTGGCCTTTATGCCCGATGGCAAAACCGCATTTATTGCTGACGGGCAAACGATCGTTTACTCGACGCTGGCTAATGGTAAATGGAGCAAAACCACTACCGCCCCTTTTTCCGGCCACTGGAAAGATTGGGACCCTGCTATGAAGCCTGACGGCAGTCGTTTGGTTTTTGTATCAAATCGCCCGCTTGAAAATATGCCGCAGGACAGCGCACAAAAGAACAATCATTTATGGTATGTGGACCATCTCTCTAATGGCGAATGGTCGGCACCGCATCATTTTGATGCGCCGGTTAATGAAACCGGATACAATGATTACGGCCCTTCTGTTAGCGGCATTGGGTCAGTGTGTTTCTGTTCGCGCAACCGTAATGGCAATAAGGGAATGGGCGGCTATTATGCCAAATGGCTGGGTGACCGCTATGCCAAACCAGAACTGCTTTCACTAAACGGGACCAGCGAAATTTTTGATCCCTTTATAGCACCGGATGAAAGCTATATTATTTTTGTAAGCAATGGCCAGCTCTATATCAGCTACCGCGCGGGCAGTGGTTGGGCGCAGGGTACAAAGCTGTCTGCCGTAGTAAACAATGGTAACAGTAACAGTGACCCTTATGTTTCACCCGACGGCAAGATGCTTTACTACAACCAGGATAAAACGAATGGCATATTGATGATAGCGATACACATACCTGGCAGGAAAGGTTGAGGTATAGTGGAATGGCGGTATGTTCTCCGTGAATTTCCCAGCCATTGATAGCGTTCTGTAAACAAAGTTGTTGCCGCTGCTCGTTGCGCATAGCTACAGCCTTGATATAAAAGCCACACTATGCATGTTGCCGGATGGTTTTCTATAGAGGGGCAGTATAACTATGAATCCCCTTTACAAAAGGGCTTTTATCAAGAAATCCAGATGCCCTGCCTAGCACAAGGCAACCCTGCGAAACATCAGGATTAACCGGTGTATGGGCACTAAACCTAATGCCGATATCATTGAAACCTAAAATAACTATCGTTATAGCCAATTTGATATTGAGCAGGCAGCAGAAGGTTAATTTGTTTGACCAAGTTAAATACACTATCAATTTTAACCCGGTAGATATGAAATTTTTTTGAATGTTGATTGATAGAAATGTCGAAATCATATTCTCCCATATCGTCCGGTGCGGTATTATTAACATTCTCCTTTTCAATTTTTTGCAAATCAATTTTACTTAGCCAATAAAAAATGGTTTGCCTTTCTGTAATGGAAAGTCCTTTTGAATAACTTGTTAAAGAATCGTATTGCCTGGCGTGCATTTTAATTGAAATGCTGTCTTCGGTAATTTGCCACGTCGTGTTTCCGTGAAACATTAGCCCCCATTGCACAATTTCTACTTTATATTTTATGGGCTTTGTTGTTTGTGCGTTAATGTTAAAGCATAGCAGCAGGGCAAACCATATAGTAAACATTTTTGCGAAGTGTGTTATCTTTGAACGGTGCAGCACACCGAAACGTTCTCTTATTTTACATCCATAATTTTTCATAGTACAATTTAACTGGTTTCTGTTATTTGTACAACAGGGCATTAAATACTGCTGGGGGCAAGGTTTTATTGCAGTCCGCAGGCAGAGCCATAAGGATAGCGGCAGGCAGTTTTTGTTTTACCAACACGCTAAGGTAGCTTGGGCCATTTTACCGTTTTTTTGCTTGCATCATCGACACATACCTCTATCTTTAGCCTCCTAAACCTAATACATGCCAAATTTTATTCAAAACCTATTTAGTCCAAAAACAAAGCAGGATTTTCCTAAAATTTCTATTGGGCACAGGGGCGAAGGCATTGATTATAAAACGGCAAATAATTCTTTGTACATAGGGGCAAGTTACTTTAACGGACGCAGGATATACACCGATACAATTGATAAATGGCAAAAGGGGCAAACGATAGAGGAGGATGAAAAAAGAGAAATTTTTAAGAATGTTATTCAATTCTTTTCCAAAAGAAAAAACAAAGCAATCGTGGTTATTAATATTGATCACGATAAATTGTTTTGGGAATCTGTCTGCGTATTATATGAAAATAATATAAAGCAGATTGAGTATGATTCCGATAAAAAGAAACAGGATTTCCATCTGAAATACATGCTTGAAATTGTCCACAATGGCGGTACAGTAATTATAGAAGAAAGGACTATTAAAACAGAAGCCGAACTACTTGACTATTGGAATACAAAGCAACAGCAATAAAAGAATACCCTTTACAAAAGGGCTTTAATTTTGAAATCCAGATGCCCGTCCTAGCACAAGGCCAGCCCTTCGGAACATATGGATTAACGGGGTTTTAGTAAAAAGTTTTCGCAGGAAACGATCTGTCGAGAATATCTATCCTGTTGCCGTCAATAACCACCAGCCCTGAACTATGGCCCCTTGTGAGGTAGGCTGCGAATGGGGACCCGCCAGTTAAATTGTATAAACAAATTTGTTTGTGCCCAACTGAAACCACCTGTGCCTGATGAAATTCAATTGTTTTATCGAATACCATTTGCCTGCAAAGGGTTGTATCGTTTTTATGCACTGCTATATAGGTTGTGCTGTCATTACAAACGAGCGAGTACAGGCTGTCATTTGCTTGAAATGTTATTAAAGACATGCTGCGAGGCGAGCCACGATAAAACTTTGTATCTCCAACAGCGCTATGCCCCCAATAATATTTAAGGCTGTCAACCTTAGCGTACCAGTTGCAGAAATGCTTTAATTTTTCATCCGTCAACTCATATAATTTAGTGGGCTCCCGCACAAAAAGGTAACTCATGCTCCGCTCCAGATGCGCCAAATTATTACACACTACATAACGGCCTTTAAATTTAAGCACCTGGGTTGCGCAGGTAGCAAAATACGAATAGGTTCGGTTTGTTTTTTTATTTAAGAAAAAAACCGCGCCGCCAAATTCGCCTACACAACATCCGTAAACGTAATATAAACTATCCTTGTAAAGTCCGTTTGCATAAAGCCTATTATTCAATTTATATTCTGTAATTCGAAATTTGCTACCTATAAAATAGGTTTTACTTTTTGTTGTGATAAATACTGTATCGTGCAGCGTAAATAAATAGTTAGGTTTATAACCATTAAGCTTATTTTCCAACGTATGCTCCCTGTTATAAGCTGTGTCGAGTATAAGCAGCTTATTATTGTTTTGCAAGCATATAACCATGTTTTCAAAATAGGCAATTGCGCTAATTGTTGTATCTGATTTTAGCTGAATTTGCCGTATTATAAATGTTGATTGGCCACTTATACCATTCTTATTTCTGCATGCATTAAATAGCAGGATTGATATTAGCGTTGCAAGGGAATATCTCATCTTACAGGTTGTACTTAATTAAACAGTGTTAACTGTAATATTATTGTTGAACCGGCTTTTTTTAGCAGCAGATAACAGCAAAATTTATTTCGCGCTTTCAGCGCTTATAAATGTTTGTATTACCTGTAACCATGGGCGTTGCCCATGGCTGGTATATTACCGGCCTTTCAGGCCTTAGTGTATGTGGGTTATTTTTGTTTCGCCGTGATTCGTGTCTCACGAACCATTGTATTTGCTATCCGGTAGTATTAGTACCCAATAAAATCAAAAAAACTGCTGCTTTGCAGCAACAAATGTCTGGCATGTGCTTACAACTAACCGATGGCCTATTGTTCGCCCCGGCATTGCCTTTTGAAGCTGAATTTGTTTTGTTAAAAACTTTTTATTGGGATTTTTGACGCGTGATATATAGGCGGTTGGTGTATATTTGTCTTGCCTCGTATTGGCAGCACCTGGTTATCCGCCTTTTTGCCTCGCAGATAGATTGTTGCCAAAGTTATTACTTCTGTATTTGTTTTTCGTTTATCAGTTCAGTGTTTAGGTAAGCCTTTATTTGTTAACAAGAAAAATTAACGTTATGAAGCTTTCTGAGTTTATTGTATTGAATGAAGCCGAAAAAAAGCATGCTGTAATGAATTACGCTGTGCCATTGGCCAGCAGGACTTCTCCCGGTTTTGTTATATTTCTTTTCCAAATGGACAGCTATTATGTTGAGGCTTATTGTAATGAAGGAAACAAGGTGATAGAGGAATACTGTATATTACCCGGCATTAATGCCATTGGCCATTACCTGCAGGCTATTACCATTGACGGCCTGTTAAGCCGGGACTGAATAAATGTATTGACCAAAGAGCTGAAGGTTTAGATAACCCCCAAGGGCTTGTACAAAACGAGACAGGCTGCCAGCATTTGTTTTGCGCTTTCAGCGCTTAAGAGTGTGGTGTTATTTGTAAGCCATGGGCGTAGCCCATGGCTGGTATATTATCGGCCTTTCAGGCCTTTACATTACTATGCTACCATCTCCCAATTTTCGTCATTTAGCTCTGCGGCGCTGTTAGCATTAAGCCTGTAATAGCAATAGTTTAGGTATGCGAAGGTACCACCTCTATAAGACCTTGAAGGTTTTAGAAACCTTCAAGGTCTTGTCCCCCACCGAGCTACCAGTTTGTTTAGCAGCCTTTGCCAAATATCGATGGCAAAAATATATTACACCGGTTGAACAGGCAACATACCTTTGTTTAGCATAGCACGACACACAGCCAATACCAAAACATGAACAACAGCGCAGCATACATAGCAAGCCAACCTGCAGAAAGGCAGCAGCTTTTAACCGGCATTGCCCGGTTGATAATTGAGCATGACAAAACTATAACACCGGTGGTGGAGCCGATGATGGGTAAGGAAATGATCATATACAAAGACAGGGGCATGATGAAATACGCGCTTGCAAGTGTAACAAATTATATGTCGCTGCATGTACTGCCTATTTATGGCTCGCCAGTATTGCATGCAAAATATAAAGCGCTGTTGCCGCAGGCAAGTTTTCAAAAAGGGTGCATCAACTTTAGCACTGCGGCCGAAATGCCTTTAGAAGTAATAAAACAACTGATAACAGATTGTGCGAAGATTGACCTGGTAAAAATACGCGAAGACCAACTGGCTGAGAGAAAACAAAAAGCGAAGAAAAAGTAAAGTGCCACACCTATGGTGTGGTAAATATCTTTTTCCATTGCTTCCTACAAAGCTTTTGCCCCTATGGGGCATGTATGCGAAGGGTTAATTTACCCGGAGCCCGCATTTAAATTTAGTTGTGTAACATATCCGATCAAGCGCCTCCCAATTTCTACAAATATTTTGTCTTCTTCGTCGAGCTTTTAATAATAAA
>Ga0206806_1156_pt1 | contig 12019 bp, 11 predicted proteins | sample Alteio_BWOrgCont_60_FD_152911 | JGI IMG/M metagenome (GOLD analysis project Ga0206806, IMG submission 152911) | Enriched cells from forest soil in Barre Woods Harvard Forest LTER site, Petersham, Massachusetts, United States -... | ecosystem: Environmental > Terrestrial > Soil > Temperate forest >... | reverse complement strand
ACTATTTTCAAGACTGCACGACGATAGAAGAAGTAAAGGCGACATACAAAACACTCGCCAAACAGCACCACCCGGACTGCGGCGGCGACACCGCCACCATGCAAGCCATCAACACGGAATACGCCTTTGCCTGCGCCAAAATCCTGAAAGGTGAAAATCTCGGCGCGGAAGAAACCGACGAACAGATACGGCTTTCCGAAGAATACCGCAACGTCATCGAGCAAATTATCAACCTTGCCGGGATCGTGATCGAGGTGGTCGGCAATTGGATATGGGTAACGGGCAATACATACCCCGTCCGCAAGCAACTGAAACAGGCGGGGCTGTTTTTCGCGTCGAAAAAAGTCGCGTGGTATTACCGCGCGGAGGAATACAAAACCAAAGGCGGCAAGAAAACCCTCGACGAAATCCGCGAGAAATACGGCAGCGAGACCGTCAACGCCACGTATCGAGGTAAGACGTTGCAATAAATCTTACCCTAAACGCAAGCAGCAAGACAGGGTGTTTTGCTGCTCTGCGTTTGCCGCACTACTTTTCTTTCCTTCGGCGGGAAAGAAGAAGTAGCAAAAGAAAGCGCGGCGTCACCCCGACAATCTGAGGCAATACATGCCAATACGCCACGCGTATAAATGCGCGGAACCATAGTTCTGTTTTTGTGCGACGGGCTGGGCTTGCGCTGCGGATTCTCCCTACAACGCTCCGGCGATTCACACCCAAAGGAGATGAACATGACGCGCCTGCCGAGCAAACTCTATACCCAATTGCAATCGTTGCTGCCGGATTTACCGCAGCTCAAACCGCTCGACAAAATCGACTTAACGGAAAGGGGCTATACCGATGTGCACGTGGTCGTGATGGACGCGACCGCCGAAGGTATCCATCTCGTGTTATCTCGCTACGAGCTTTATTGCGGCACCGTCTTCGCCAATCCTGGCTTCGAGATTTTCGTCAATCCATCCGGCAGAAAAGCCCATGTCGTCAGCTATCAGGATAAGGATTTTTTTCACAAGACCGCAGCGGTGCCCGTCGGGGCGGGCACCATCTCACGGACGCAAGCCAACCTCTTTTTGAATGAATTTTTGCAACAACTGACCGCGTAATCCGCCATAGGAGCAATGATGTCGAATGTAGCCAAGCAGATTTACCGCCAAATCGACGACCTGTTTCCCGATTTGCAGCATATCGAACCGTTTACGAAAGTGGATTTAAGCAGCAAAGGTCTGCCGGATATTCAGGTCGTGGTGTTTGAATCGACGCCGGACAGAATCAATTTCATCCTGAGCCGGTACTGCCAGAAGGAAAATGGCCGCCTGGTTGCCAATCCGAGTATTGAAATCAGTGCCAATCCGCAAACAAAGACAGCGAATGTCGTCACCTATAAGGACGATCATTATTTTCATGCGGCAACGCCCAAGGCCATTGAGATCGGTGTCTTGGCGCAATCGCAAGCCAACGGCTTTTTGTACGATTTCCTGAGGGATATAAAAACGCGGCAGAAAAGCATGGGGCAGGAGCGAGTGGAAGGGATAACCATCTAATCTCTTTGCTGTATAGTTCCCGGCTGTTTGCGAGGGTTTCGAGGTGCGCCGTTCCCTTACGGCGGGGCTGATTACCGCTCCTTATGTATATCCCGGTCGTCTTTTTCGGGCGCGCCTTTGGAAAAACTTTTTGCCCACTCGCGCGCTTCCTTTTCGTATTCTGCCTTGCCGCCGACCAGCCCTTTGAAATACTCGTTGTGATCGTTGGGCTGGGCCGTCAGTTGCGCGGCAAGCTGCGGCTCATGCTTGGCAAGCAGATAGCCGTTATTGAAGCCCTTGAGATACTGCGGATCGACGGTAACTTCTTCCTGTTCCATATTAGAAGGTGGATTTTGCATGCTTGTTTAAATACTCGTTGATGGATTCCACATCGTAGAGAATGATTTTTTTCTCCGGCTGGGAAAAGCGGATTTTGCCTTCGTCGCGGAGCTTTTGCAGGGTGGTTTTGCTCGTGATGCGCAGCAGTTTCATGGTTTCCTCGCCGGAAAGCCATTGATCGGCTTTACTGCTTTGCTTGTCCGTGATGCGCTCTATAACCCGGTCTATCAGGGCATAGAAGGCTTCATCTTGTAGGCAGATGACTTCCATAGCGAGAGTTTAGTTAGCAAGATACGTTTTTACGCTCAATCTATCGCCTATCCGAAGGACTAAACCCCAATCACTGCCTCTAATGCCGCATCCGTGTCCTGGTGGATGAAGTTTGCTTGATAACCGATGGTGGTGGTGACGGTGGAATGCCGGTAAAGCTTTTGCAGCATTTGGATAGGTATTTTGTCGCCTGAAATATTGCCGAAGGTATGACGGGCGATGTGCATGGTCAGCGGTGTGTTTATTTTTGCCGCCTTGGCAACCTCCTCTTTTAACATACGGTCGATGGCATTGTTGCGAGACGCGATTTGCCGCTCCATTTCAAACCTGTTACTTAAATCTACGCCCTGCAGCTCAGGAAATATCAAATCCTCGTCTTCTTTTTTGTCGATCTCATAGTGCTTTAAAATCTGCAATACTTTCTCCGGCACTTTCAAGGAACCGCCCTTGGCGTTTTTTCCCATGGCGTAATACATGCGCCCGTCCTGAAAATCCGACCAGCGCAATCGCAGCACATCGGAAACGCGCATGCCTGCAAAATAAAAAGAGATCAGCCACAGGTTCCGGGCATGGTTCGCCTCTTTTGACAGTGCCGCCGTTTCGATGTTGGCAACGTCTTCTTTATTCAGACCGACTTTTTTACTGTCGGGAAATTTGATTTTTATTTTCTCCTTGCCGAAAGGGTAGTGCTTGGCATCGCATACACCCTCTTTTATCGCCTGGCTGAAGATGGAGCGCACGACCACCAGATGATTGACCGCCGACCGTTCCGATAGCTTGCTGACCGATTTGAGCGACGCCTTGAAGCGTTCGAGGAGCGAGATCGTTATGTCCGAAAACGCCACATCGTTTTTCAGGAATTCTTTGAGGTGCTTTACCCTGGGCTTGTCGGCGCTGTAGCGGTTGAATTTCCCATCCTGCTTCAGGCGTTCCAGATAGAGATCGGCCTGGGCAAACAACGAACCCTTGGTTTTCGGCTTGACGCTTTCGGCGAGGGATTTTGCAGAAACAGTGGTTTTTTTCGTTTCGCTTTCGAGGGTACTATCGTTCGCTTCCGCGAGTTTCTTGATAAGGAAATTATTGAGCCGCGTGGAATTGGGGTGCGATTTCCTCACCCGCTGGGCTGCCTTGTCCCAATCGTTCGCCTTGATGCTGTATTCAAGGTAGATATAGGAAGATTTCCGGTCTTTCGTGATGCGGATAGCCAAAGGGCTGGTGCCGTCTTTTTTTGTTTCCTTGCGAAGAACTACCTTTACATTAGCCATGATGCAGTGGTTTTTACTACAACAAAACTACAACATTTTGGCTATTTCCCTGTGTTTTTGTGAACTTATATTTTTAATAAACTCAGTAAAATAGCATGTTTCAGACCGCATCGAACCACATGAAACCATATTTTGCAGGACTTAAAATCCTGTTTGCTGCAAGGCGAGTACGGGTTCAATTCCCGTCTGGGGCACAGAACCCTCCGATTGGAGGGTTTTTTTATGCCTAGAATACATTCGTTCGAAGCGGATTTCTATATTCTATAGATTTCAGATTTCTAAAGGATTTTTAAGAAGATGGTTACCTTTGCTCCTTTATTTATATATGGCAGTAGATAATAATGAATATGATGTGGTCATTATAGGCGGAGGGCCTACGGGGGCTATCTGCGCCATATCTTTAAAGAAATTAAATCCTAAGCTAAAAGTCTGTATTGTAGACCGGCAAAAATTCCCGAGGGATAAGTCATGCGGAGATGGGCTGGGTCCCGGTGTAAACCAGATTGTTACCGAGTTAGGGTTAAGCAGCCTGTTTAAAGATAGTGCGCCGATAGAGAAGTTAATAATGACCAGCCCTAATGGTTATGAGCTGAATTCGGAACTCCCTAAAATGGGCGATATAAAACCTTTAGGTTTTGTAATACCCAGGAAAAAGTTTGACAACGAGTTGTTCACCGAGGCACGCAATCATGATGTATCAGTAATTGAAGAATATGAAATAGCGGATTTTAATGACGCAGGAAAGTATAATACGGCGGTAACTGTCAAAAAGGATGCTGACGAGATAATCCTAAAAACGAAGTTGCTGGTGGGTGCAGATGGTGCCAGGAGTAAAGTAAGAAGGTTATTGGATATACCTTATAATACTGAAAGTAATACCGGAATAGCGATACGATACTACTGCGAAATGGAGGGATATGACGAGCTTTCGTTAAGGCTGGACTTTTTAAAGGAACTGAACCCGGGATATGGCTGGCTGTTTCCTGTTAGTACAAAATTTGCCAATATTGGCGTAGGGATTGACGTGAGCAAGATGAAAAGCAGGAATTTGAATCTTGAGGAAATGTTTGAGTCCTATGCGGCGTATCTTAGTAAGAAGCTTAAAATTAAACTGGTTGATGGTTCAAAATTAAGTTATATCTTACCCTATGGCAGCCAATTACCTAAATTGGTCAGCGGTAATAAAATAATACTTGGAGATGCTGCTTCCATGATCAATCCGTTTACCGGCGAGGGGATATTTTATGGGATGTTTGCGGGGAAGTCTTTGGCAGAGCATATTGCTCAGAAAATAGGAGCGGGCGGAAATGAACTGGATGATGCATTGACGAAATTTGAGAAGGATTTCAGAAAAAGGTTTGTCAGCCATTACAAGATAAATAACACGACGAAACACCTGATGAACTCCGTTTTTTCAAATTTGGCTATTAAAGCAAGCAGTAAGGACCCGGAAATATTAAAAGAAGGAATAGAATTAATGATGGGCGACCGGAGAAGCATGAGCCCACTTAATATTTTTAAAATTTTGGTGAAAGGTTTATTTTAAAATGTACACCTCCTTAAAATACAAATCAGATGATGGGGAAACCTACCAATACCATTATTCTTTCTTTACAAAGACGTCCATTTGGTTTAGCAAACGCCTGAACATACAGTCTAATTGTCTTTCTGCATTTCTTTTTCTCGGCCTTCCGTTTTTTCTCCTTTTTTCCTGGATGATCTATGAGAAAAGGTTATTGATACATACACAACCCGTTATTTTTATTTCAATGGTCATTGCAGGGACGTGGTTATTTCTTGGGCCTGTGCTGATTGTAAATTGGGAATTATCTTTTAGGCGATTTCATGAAAAATTACAAGATAAACTAAGGGTAAACTCAGAAATAAAGCCGAAGTACATCAACAAGATTTATTTTAATGATGCTATTATCAGGGCCCTTTTCAGTGCTGTATTTTCAATTGTTGTTTGCCTGGTAGTTTTTTTCGGGATTGATGTGTACAGGGAAATTGGCTTGAATTATGGCTACAGCGATCCCGTATTCTGGTTGTCTGCTTTTTTAGCTTTACAGATTGGGTTTACGGCTGGCTTTGGCTTTTGGGGTGTATTTAAAACAATTCATTCTGTGCTTATTATTCATAGTTATCACGACCTGGACTGGGAGGTATTTAACTCTGATAAAAAAGGCGGCCTTTATTTTATTTATAGATTTATTTTAGGAACGGCATATGTATTCGGTGTCGGCACTGTTGTTGTCCCTTTTTGGTTGCAGGTTGTAGCTCACGCAAATAATAGCATTAAAATTGTGTCGTACGCACTTGTTATCCTTTATAGTATTTCCATTATTAGCTCCTTTATCATCCCGTCAAAAATTGTTACCCGCATAATCAAAGAAAAGCTGATCAAGGAACTAGACGGGATAACAAAATCACTAAACGCAAAAATAAAAAAGGAAGAAAATCCTGATGAATTTTTGATGCTGATGGATACCTTCCGCTATCTGAATGATTATGACATAGTCCCAATAAAATTTTTGAAGGCGGTTGAGTTTACCGCTATTGCTATTATCCCGTTTATTTTGTGCGTGATAGAAATATTGAAATTTAAAAACGATTAGGGTTAGATAATCCGCACTAACCGCCGAATTCCTCTCTACTTCCACTTCCTTTGCCTGGAGTAAAAAAAACTTTTCACTTCGTGCAACCTTTTCATTATCTCCAGCGTTTAGTATAACAGGAAACAGTTTTTTGGTAAGCCGGAGATGAGTAGTTTTAACCTATAGGATAAGGTGTCTATTTGATAGCGGGAACATTAAACAATATGGACGAAGCGGGGCTGGTGGGTTATTGCAAAAACAATAATGCCGCCGCCCAAAAGATCCTCTACGTAAGGTACGCAGCGGATATGATGCTCCTATGCCTGCGTTATATACCGCAGCAGGAGGATGCGAAGGAGGCGCTGATGGATAGCTTTCTGAGCTTCTTTAATAATATAGGCAGCTTCACATATCGCGGAGAGGGGAGTGTGAAGGCGTGGTTGAAGAAGATCGTTTTGAATCAATGCCTGTCATACCTGAGGAAACGAAACCCTGTGTTCATTGCGGCCAAAGACGAGCAATATGAAGATATTGCAAGTAACGAAAGTGTACTAGGACACCTGAGTGCAAAGGAAATAATGCAAATGATACACGCGCTGCCTGACGGCTACAGAATGGTGTTTAACCTTTATGTATTCGAAGGAATGAACCATAAGGAGATAGGGGATACACTGGGTATTACCGAGAGTACTTCGAAATCGCAGTTACACAGGGCACGGGCGTTGTTAAAAGAGAAAATATTACAAACCGGATAAATCATTTTATGGCGGCCGATATTGAAAAGCAGATGAAAGAAGAAATGGAGTGGGCGTCCCTGAAAGACGTGATGCCTGACTTCGATGCAGAGCTGGAATGGTTGAAAGTGGCTGATAAATTGCAACCTGCAGAGAAGAGAAGATATTCTATGTTGTGGCGTTATGCGGCTGCATTGATCGTGTTGCTCTGTGCTACATGGTTTACGATATTATTGTTCAAACCACATGACCAGCAACTTGTAAAACAGGTCACCCCAACTGACACGCAGGCACAAAAAATAGCTGGTTCAATCGAAAACGGAAATAACCAAATGTCCGTAGATAGTACTCCTGAGCGCATGCAGGCAATAAAGAACAAGAAAAAACAGGTTCCGCCGAAAGAGAATGCCGGCCATAATTATACCACCAGGTATACGATCAGCAACAGCACTGATTGCCCCATGGAAATCAGCATCAGCCAGACTATGAAGTGTCCGAATGCCAAGCCGGCCGCTATATCTACGAGCAGTACATTAGAACCGGGGCAATCTGCATCGCTGAATTATAGGGCAAATGACAGTATTCCCAGGAATTGCTCGCTGACCACTGAAGAGATAGAGATTAAAAGTATAGCCACCGGCGAAGCGATAACGCTCGATGCCCACTCAAGCCCGTCGACCGCGCAGGATGTATTCGCCTACATTTCGGGAGAGAAGAGGGGAGACGTGCTTGCGGGAATCTTCAAACTTGATTGTAATCACCATAACAATAAGCATAGCCTCAGACTAGACAACAGGGCAGGCAGCATAATCATGCAATAATCTACACAAACATATTTTAAATGATGGCCGCAGGGCCAGAGAGGAATCTATTGCTATAACTTTTAAAAACGACAACTTATGAAAAAGAACGCGCTCATCCTGTTTACAGCATTCCTCGCGCTGCAATTCGCTGCACGCGCTGCATACAAAGTCCGTTTAAAAATGCCGGATGTAAAGGATACTATGGTGTACCTCGCTCACTATTATGGGCAGGGAGGAAATAAAGTATACATGGCAGACTCCGCAAAAATGATAAAAGGAACAGCGGTATTTGAGCGTAATGATCCTGATTTTGTTGGAGGTATTTATATTATTTTGATCGGGCATCAGAACTTTGAAATCTTACTCAATAAAGGAGATGACTTTACCGTCACGGCCCGCAAAAGTGACTTGCCGGATGGCATAACGTTTAAAAACTCGCCGGAAAATGACCGGTTCATGAAGTATAAAGAGTTCACCCAAAAGTATGCGACAGTCCAAAAGCAGCTTGAAGCAGATATTAAAGAAGCGAAAACTGCAACTGATACCGATCTGATCCGCAAAAAAGCAATTGCAGCAAATAAAGAACGCATTAAGTATATGCAGGACTATGTTCATAACTATCATGGAACGCTGCTTGCTGATATTTTTAACGCCATGTATATGCCGGAAATACCGGAGGGTGCACATCTCCTGGAGGATGGAGTGACCAGGGATTCCACATTCGCTTACCGCTATTACAAGGGACATTATTGGGATAGCCTCAATTTCAGGGACGACCGGCTTATTTACACTCCGATATACGATTCAAAAATTGATGAGTATATAACAAAGCTGACATTGCCTGCACCTGATAGTATAGAAAAGGAGTGCGATATGTTGCTGGGTAAAGCCAAAGGGACAAAAGACATGTTTCATTATACATTATGGTGGCTCACCCATCATGTGGAGGAAAGCAAAATAATGGGTATGGATGAGGTATTTGTTTACCTTGTGGAGAATTACTATATGAAAGGAGACGCGTTCTGGTTGACCAATGAAGAACTGCAAAAATATATTAAGCATGCTATGGACATAGCCCCAAATGTGATCGGCAATGTGGCTCCGGAGATAGAGCGCCCCAACCTTTTTACCAGTAAAGAAGAATCATTGCACAAGATCGACGCAAAATATACTGTTATTGTTTTTTATTCACCCACCTGCGGTCATTGCCAGCATGAGTTACCACTGCTCGATTCTGTATATGAAGCTCTATTGAAGGATAAAGGTGTTAAGGTGTTTACGATAGCTACCGAAGGCACTGACAAACAGATCACGGATTTTCTCATCAAGCTAAAAGTGGACAAAGAATGGATCAACACTGAAGATACAGCTCATGTGACGGACTGCCGCAGCAAGTATGACGTGTATAGCACCCCAACAATATACCTTGTAGACGAAAAGAAGATCATTCGCGGCAAAAGGCTTGACCATTCGAATATCCCGCAAGTCATAGAAATGCTTGACCGGAAACATGTATCCAAGCTATAACAAACGTATTTGCGCCGGAGCTTCCTATATTTTTATATGTGATCGCATTCTATAGGGTAAAATCTTTCCAAACAAATATATACGAGATAAGCATTAAGTATTGGTTTCCCCATTTGTAAAACCAAAAAAAATACCTAGATTTGAGATTAAATAATGGTAAAGAATTATTTTGTAACAAAACAAAATACATATCTTTGCTAAAATAAATTCATAACTTAATCCGAGCACTTTAATAACTATACAATAACATTTCTATGAAGCAACGTTTATCCGGAATACTTTTCGCGGCGGCATTACTTTTGGGAGTTAGCATAACCGCTGTGGCCCAGGTGCCTTCTGTTGTTGTTGCGCCTATACCATCAACGTGTGCGGGCTTTAACACTACACTACATTATTCGGCAACTAATTCGCCTACTTCGTATAGCATTACCTGGTTTGGTTCGCCAACAGGGTTGCCGAATGTTGCACCGGGGACTTTTCTTCCCCCCATCACCATTCCAATAACGGTACTAGGCACTTGTGCTGCAGGTACTTATTATGGTGACCTTGTTATTTCTAACGCTATTGGCGGAAGTGCACCCACTGCCATAAGTGTTACAGTTTATGCCTTGCCGGGTGTATATACAGTTACCGGCGGCGGCAGTTATTGTTCAGGTGGCGCTGGCGTAGACATCGACCTGTCCGGCTCTGAGACCGGCGTTCAGTATCAAATGTATTATGCCGGTGTGGCTACGGGCAGTTCAGTATGGGGAAGTGGTGCAGCACTTGATTTCGGAAATAAAACATTGTCAGGTTCCTACACGGTAATTGGCACGAACGCATATACAGGCTGTGTGAGTAACATGACAGGAAGCGCTACAGTAAGCATTAATCCAGTTCCTACCGTAGTTGGTGTTACCGGTGGCGGTGGCTATTGTGCCGGTGGTGCTGGTGTTCCTGTAGGGTTGTCTGCATCTGTATTCGGCACTTATTATCAGCTTTACAGGGGCGGGACACCATTGGGCAGCCCTCTTGCAGGTATTGGTATGGCTCTTGATTTTGGGGTGCAGACTGTTGCTGGTACCTACACAGTTGTTGGAATTGATTCTGCCGGGCCCTGTACAGCCAATATGTCTGGCAGCGCATCTGTATATATTTATCCGCAACCAACGGTCTATCATGTCACTGGTGGCGGCAGTTATTGTTATGGTGGATACGGTGTAGATGTTGCCCTTGATGGGTCTAATACAGGTATTCTTTATAAATTATACAACAGCGGAAGCGTATTGATGGGAACCCTGTCGGGCTCGGGCGCTGCTTTAGATTTTGGCTTACAAACTCCTGACGGGCCATATACTGTGAAAGCAACGAATACGGTGTATTCCTGTACAGCCCCGATGGCAGATACAGCATTCATAACTTACATTCCTGATACCACGCCTTCCGTAACTATATCGGCCCCGCTTACTATTTGTAACGGTACTGTAGATACGTTCAAAGCTGTGACGGTAAACGGGGGAAGCGCTCCCAGTTATACATGGAACCTGAATGGCGTATTTGCCGGTTACGGCAGTACTTATATTCACACGCCAAGTTTCGGCGATGTGGTGAAAGTAACTATGGTGAGCAATATTATGTGTGCGAGTCCATCCACTGTGAGCAATATGGTTAATGTAACGGTAAAGTGCAACATTATACCAACCGTAGTAGTGGATGCTGTTCCCGGCACCAGTATAACACATGGACAAACGGAAACGTTAACAGCGGTGATCATAAACGGAGGTGTTGCACCGGTTTACCAATGGCTGGTAAATGGTATCACTGTAGCAGGCGCTAATACGGCTACATTTTCCACAAATGCATTTGCGAATGGAGATTCTGTTACCTGCAAGGTATACGGATGCTCAGATACCCCCGGAACTCAATCTGTGGTCATTCATGTAATACCCAGGGTGGGAGTTACACAAATTACTTCAGGCGGCAGTAATATTCAAATAGCGCCTAATCCTAGTAAAGGAGTATTCACTATTACCGGCAGTTTGGCGACTGATAATAACGCTACCATTAACATTACCGATATGCTGGGCAAAGTGATCTATTCGAATAACGTAACTGTTAATAACGGGACAATAAATGAAAGGGTGCAACTGCCGAATGCAATACCTGCTGGCATGTACTTACTTCATTTGCGTTCAGAAACTGATAACTTTACATCCAAACTTATAGTGGAATAGACTGTATTATATATGTTTAAAGCCCTGGTAGTTACGGCTACCAGGGCTTTTTTAGTAAATACCGTTAAAAGACGGTTTTTATTAGCTCAAAACACCGTTTAAAAACGGTGTTTTTTCTCAATAAAGTTTTCTATATTTACAAGATAAAACTAATATTATTATTAATATATTAATTTATTAATAATTTATATTTATTAATAGTGTTAATTCGCAAAACTTCTATGGAGAAAATGCGACTATTATTGCTGGAGGACGTGACTTCAGATGCCGAGCTTGTTATACATACCTTGAAACGTTCTGGTATGGACTTCAATATAGTGCTAACCCAGAACAAAGATGAGTTTGTCAATGCATTAGATAAACAAAGGTACGATGTAATATTAGCAGATAATAATTTACCACAGTTCAGTGCTATCGAAGCTTTAGCCATGATTAAGAAGAAAAGGATCGACATTCCTTTTATACTGGTTACCGGCTCCATTTCTGAAGAATATGCTGTGGAAATGATGAAGCAGGGAACATGGGATTATATACTAAAGGACCGGCTGCAAAGGTTGCCCAATGCCATACTGAGCGCTTATCATAAATACCGGCTCGCTACCGAGAATAGCAAATACATGGCAGATGTAATAGCCAATGAAGCACTGCTGAAAGAAGCTTCCAGGCTGGCTCATTTTGGAAGCTGGGAAACGGATATTTTTAATAAAAAAGAGCGTTGGTCTGATGAACTGTATCGTATCCTTGGTTACGGGCCGGG
>Ga0206806_1155_pt1 | contig 12152 bp, 8 predicted proteins | sample Alteio_BWOrgCont_60_FD_152911 | JGI IMG/M metagenome (GOLD analysis project Ga0206806, IMG submission 152911) | Enriched cells from forest soil in Barre Woods Harvard Forest LTER site, Petersham, Massachusetts, United States -... | ecosystem: Environmental > Terrestrial > Soil > Temperate forest > O... | reverse complement strand
GAAAAGCTTGTGTAATCAAAAATCAAATGCTTTAATACGCCGATGTTTAAATGAGTGGAAATAAATAAAGCATTTGTTCTTTTGTCTGATTTAACATATAAGGCTTCAGAACTTCTCTTGTCTTTTTTAAGGAGGGAGTTAATACCATCTATCGTGTCTTCAATACCGCCTTCCAAAAGGTAGCCGACTATACTACCATTTGAGTATTTGCCTGATACAAAATTGTCAATTCCTGTTTCAATGTACCGACGCTTGAGCGCAGAATCATCTTGCCTTAGGTTTTTAGCTTCAAAAAAGTACTCGTACTCGTCGCTTTTAGAAAAGGTTGTCAGCCTAAAATCTATTCTTGGAAATTTGTCAGCAAACCCCTTCACTTTGGGAATTTCTTTTGGAATGTCGGCTTCAACATTAGACGAAACCTTCCATTTTAATCTTAATGGGTTAGCCTTAATGTGCCTGTGTATCTCGGAGGAAATATCATTTTCATTCCAATCGAATTGTATTACTTTTTCAGCAAGAGAAGTTTGATATGCTTCGACTATCAATTGAAAACATCTATGCTCAAACGCATCCCTGAATCTATTAGAAATAGTTGTATTTAATGCCATTGTTAATTCCCATTTAAGATTTCAAGAATTAACTCTGAAGCATCTTCTATTGCTATTGATTTTGACCAAAAGCGGCGTTGATTAGGGCGGATGATATAAATGTCATCACCTGTCTTGTAATTCATTTTTTTCCTGAAATAAATACTAGTAGATTTTTCGTCCCACAAGTGTCTGTCTAATTTTTTCAGTTCTTCATCAACATATTCTTTGGAAGTTAAAATTTCTTTCTTTTTTTTGCTAAATGATAGTTTAATCATCATGAGAGGTGTAAACCTACTGATATTGTAAACTGTGGCGTTGACAAATAAATCCTGGCCGTCAAGAAAATCGCTGAGTTCTAGGGTAATTATTTTTGTATATTCAGTAGTTTGTTCTTGTAGTACTGAAAATAGTGCTTTAGATTTCTCTTGGTTTTCAAAAAGGTCTAAGTTATAATTGATAGTATCATTTATGATTTCAATTTTCCTTTTATCTAAATTCAATATCTCTTTTAAGATTATATCATCTATATTTTTTTCATCTATAGTTATCGTGTTTAGCTCTATAAGTGTTTTTTCCTTGGTAATGATTGAATTTACTTTTTCTGCAATTTTTGAAGTTTGTTGTTCACCTGAAAGTAAATACGGAATAGATAAAAGTTCTTCGAATGATGCTCTTTCACGTTCAATCCCCCAAGAAGAGGCTACCATAAACAAATAGTACTTGCTGAATTTCGAATTGATTATTCCTACTAATGCTTTTTTAGTGGCATCGTCAATCTTCCCATTGATGACATACGCAGAACTAAGACAACAAGCTTTATAATCAATATATGAAGCTGCAATTTGTTTGTTTGCTTGGGCTTGCTTAATAATGATAAAAGGTTGTTTAAATAAATTCTCATCAATATTCCTATACAGTTTTGTGTTCGTATATACGGCAGAGTAGTTTGTATAATATCTTTGAATTTTCTTTGTGTCAACTATATTCTCAGGTACAAAATCTAAATTTTTTGAGTCCGCATTTAAACCTGTTGCATATTTCCAAATATTTTTCTTTTCTTTAAAGACAGATTTTAAGTTTTGGTATTTTAAATCTATCTGCGTTATTAATTCCCAATCATTCATTCCGCCCCACATTGCAATTTTCCATATCTTGCTAGTGGGTTTCTGACATTCTTCTCGCGGCAAATATTTAAGGTCTGTGAAATCAATATTCAAGCCATCAATAACATTAGATTTGATGTATGTTTTAGGAGCATAATAAGCGATTTTGTTATTCGGTTTTTTGGGTTGCTCTTTCTGATAAAACACAATACTTATCGGGCCAGTTGCATCACCAAATAACTGCCCGCCAAAATTTTTCTTTGTATTGCGAAGAATAGAAAAGTTGAAAACTTTTTCAACATAGCAATCATTGAAAAGCCATTTTCTGAAATTCTGATAAGTTCCACCAGTATTTGTTAAAACTTTGGTATTAAATATTAAGGCTATTTCCCCTTCGGGGGCGAAAGTTGTGGCTTTATGCAGAAAAGGCAAAACCATTTCTTTGGCAAAGCCGTGCTTATCACAATAATTACGAACTGACTCTGACAAATCGGTGGTGCCGAATGGCGGGTTACCAACGACTAAGCCAAATGAAATACCTTCAATTTCTTTGTTGTGTTCAATAGTATCTCTGCAAAAAAGGTTTCCACCTTGTTCTTTTAACGATTTATCAGTGGGGTTATTAATGAGATTAGGCAAACGGTGTTTCTTTTTTTGCCACAATGTTTTGGGGTCTAAATTGTCAACAAGCGCCAAATACAGGCTAAATGCCGCAACTTTTATAGCCTGAGAATGGAGCTCAATACCGAAAATATTATCGGTCAGCAGTTTTTTCAGCTGATTAAAGTCTGTTAGCTTTTCCTTATGTTGATTTTCGTGGCGTTTCACCAATCGTTTGAAACTTTCTACCAGGAAAATCCCCGAACCGCAACTCGGGTCTAAAATTTTTATGTTATAATTTTTTTCAGTTTTGCTTATAGGAAGCTTCTCGTTCAAAACGAACTCGACCAGGGCAGGGGGGGTGTAATATGTTCCAGTTTTTTTCTTTAAATCAGGATCCGTTTTGAATAAAAAATTTTCATAAATCTCACTTAATAGCTCTATCTGGATAATACTAAAATCGAACAAACGCCAATTTTCAAATAGATTAACCTGCGGTGTATTATCATTGCCGGTTATGAAGCATTTTTTTATAAGTTGGAGCTGCCCCGTTGATATTTTCTCATCCTCTTCTACTGTAAAAACATTGCCGTTGAAGTCTTCTTCCAACCGTTCATATAGTTGCTTTGCTGCGATTGAATCCTCTAAAATATCAAAGTAGGATTTTGCGCCTTTTTTTATTTGAGAATATAATTTCTCGTCAGTAGCACCTCTATCCTCAAGATAAAGGAGAAACAGCGAGCGAAGTATAATTTTATGGATGAAATCAATTCCCAATCCGTTACTTTCAAGCTCATTTGCGGTATTAACTAAACTTGTTACAAGATATTTATCAACCCTACGTTGCAGATTTATTTTATCTCGTATGAACTGAGCGTCTTCCAATGTCCACACAACTCCCGAATCAACTGCAATTCTTGAAAAAAGCCTATTCAGTTCTTCAAGCTGCTTTTTATCTGAATAATGATACGTTTTAATTTCAATGCGTTGTAATTCCCCTACATAATCGAAATTCTCCTCAGTTTTAAGAATTGGCTTTTCTGAGCAGTTGTAAATGCGCATTTCTGTATCTGAATAAACATACAGAAACAGCACTTTTTTGTAATTCCATATTTTTCGATGAGCCTCTCCGATAATCTGTAGGGTTTCATGATTAAAAGAGTTCACTTTTTTCAAAAAAACTGCAGGAAAACTGTTGCCTTTTTCGTCTGTATTAAAATAAACCGAGTCAACGCCAAATTCTTTCTCATTTATTTCATTTAATACAATAGACTCAGTTTCTAAGAGTTTTTTATTCTTAGAATTTACGAATTTAGCTCTATCTAAACCAATTAACTCTATTACATCCTCTCCTATCATTGCCTATTGCTGAATTTTTTTTGTGTAAAATACATATTTATCATCCCTGGAAAGTTATATTTTATCCTTTTTTCGTTATTATATCCTTTATCATTTCTCATTTTTGAGAATTAGCTCATTGCAGCACTCAGTTTTGATAGTTCCAACTTCATTTCTTGCATCATTTGTAAAAGATGCACAGAAGATATTTCCTGAGGCGGCATCTCCATTGTCGAGGCGATATGTGCCTTGTAGCGCCACACTTCAATTACATCTTCTACAGGTATTTCATATGGATCGTATAATAAATTGAGGGATTTTGCCAGTAACTTTTTTTTTTGCTTTATCCTGTTCTCTATTTGCTTAAAAACAAAATTCGCTACACCGCTTTTTAGTATTAAAATACAAAGCGTCTTATCTTTTATAGTAGTCCAATCTTCCATATATTCGCCAACTATATGGCATCCATCAGGATAAGGCAACATTGAGTCGCCGGAAATGGGGAAAATGCGGTACTTGCTCTGCCTCGACAAACCGGGAATTGAATAGCGTGGAAGTTCAGCAATCCATTCCGGGTCACAATAACCGCTACGATAGCCTGCTTTTGCCTTTTCAGGCACAAGTTCTACATTATCCTGATCATCCTTATCCACAGTCGATGCAAGAACCCGAATATTTGTGCCAGTCGCGTAAGCATCATTGCCCGATTCCAGTTCTCGAATTCTCAACTCAGATAGCTTTTCTAGGTCGACTTTTAATAAAGTGTCAACTCCAATTCCAAAAATGGCAGAGAAATTTACCAGATCCTTTAAAGGCGGGTTTACCGTCTTGCCGGATTCCAGTAAGGCTAGCTTGGAACGTGTAATAGCCACTTCTTCAGCCATTTTTTCCTGACTCCAGTTCTTTCTCATCCGCAGCTTTCTGATGTTTGATGCGAAAAAAATTGATAGCTCATTCACGAAACTATGTTAGTATTAGAAACAATACAATGTTTGTAAAAGAAACAAATCTAAGAGAATTAAATAACATTTGCAAATAATAGCTGCCCCGGCTTTTTCCATTTGCCGCAAGTGTTCCCGCCACGCGGGGTCACTTGTGTCTGCAAGTGTTTGGGGACTGTGTCCCCCTGCCATAAATAAAGAGATTGCCATTCCACCCTGCAGGACCCTCCCGCAAACCCACGCAGATTTTTTCGCAATAACGATAAGCCCTTACGCATTTATAATAACTAGTTTGAGCTCTCAGCAACTATATTCCCCTTGAAGGGGGGCATATCCCAAAGGGATTGCTCTGTGGAGCAAAAAAAAGGCTGCTTCAACCGAAGCAGCCCTGCTCACCCCCTAAAGGTTGGAGAGTTATTTTAGAGAGACTTTATGTACGTTGCGCTGGTGGCCATGTTTTCGGGGCTGGTTTCCATCTCTACAAAAATGTTTTTTACGCCGCCTGCTTTGGCTGCTTTAAAAAAGTCTTTCCAGTCAATAACGCCCTGTCCAATGGCTACTTCTTTTTTATCGGCTGTCCAGTCGCTCAGGTGGCTGCTGATGAAACGGCCGGGGTATTTTCTAAAGTAATCGGCGGCTTTGTAACCAAGGTTTATCACCTCTGTTTGAAACTGCATTTTTACCAGCTTGGGGTCAAAATACGCCATCAATTCATCATAAATAAGTTTGCCTTCCAGCTCATGAAATTCAAAGTCGTGGTTATGAAAGCCTGCCTGCATGCCTGCCGCTTTAATTTTTTCAGCGGCCTTGTTAAGCTTTTCGGCGTTATCGGCATAATCTTTCAGGGTAGCTGTTTTGGGCAGCCAAAAAGTGCTGCATATCATTTGGGTAAGCCCCATGGCTTTTGCCCACTCAATAGTAGCATCAATTTTTTCAGGCTTAAGGCTGGCAGTACCAAAATGGCTGCTTGGGCATTTAAGCCCGGCATCTTCAATCGTCTTTTTTATATCGGCGGGTTTGGTATCTTTCAAAAAGCCATAGCCAATTTGCGCATAGTCAACGGGGTAGCACATTTCAGTAAGGCTGTAGCACATACCTGCAAAAGATTTAAGCGTGCCCGAAAAATCTTTACCCAGTTTATCGCGAACAGGAAATGTTTGAAAGCCAACGGGCATGTGCGCTGCTTTGGCGGCAGCCAGCAATTGTTGGGGCAGTTGTGTAAGCGCCAGCGCGCCACCAGCCAGGGCGGCCTTACCAAGAAACGCCCGCCTGTTTATATTGGTCATGATTTATTATTTAACAAGATTAAAGCAATAATTGTTTATATAGATGCAATATCCCAACCGGCGCGGTACCCGCGGTCTAAATATTTGTTGGCAGATGGTACGTTGGTTATTTGCATGGTTGCAGCATCGTACTTAAGCAACTGGCCGCTGCGTAATGATGCTGCGTACAGGTTTACCGCTTCGGTAAGATGTTCTGCTTCGGGAAAGCTGCCGGGGTATTGCTGGCCGGTTTTGCAGGCATTTACAAATAACGGCAGCGCGGCAGAGGTTTGTGCCACCTGGTTGCCATCTGCTGTTTTGGGCGCCTGCGTGCCTGCTTTTGGGCCGGATACGATCATTGGGCTTTGCACATTAAAGCCTGCGAGTATTATACCATTTGTACCAACGAACATCATGCCTTCGGTAGGCAGCTCTTTGTTGGCAGCCATCAGTTCCTGCGGCACAGGCGGCTGCATACCGCCATCGTACCAGCATAAGTCAACCGGGCCGCGGTTGCCGTTGGCCGGGTATTTAAAGCGTACCGTGCTGGCGAATGGGAAAGAAAAGTCGTTCTTTATCTGGTATGGCGTTACCTTGTTGTCGGCCATGGCTATTACATGGCTAAGGTGCGGCATAACCGTGTGCGGCGCAGTTAGCTACAGGGCATTAAACACAGTCCACAGGCTGTAGTGGCCCATATCGGCCATACTGCCGCCGCCAAAGTCGTACCAGCCACGGAACACCATATTAGTGTATTGGGACGAATAGGGGCGCATCTCTTCAGGGCCGATCCACAAGTCCCAGTTAAGGCCTGCAGGAACAGGTTCTTCGGCTGGTTTCATTGGGTATTGCGGCCAAACGGGGCGGTTAGTCCAGTTATGTACTTCGGTAAGCGTGCCTATATGGCCGGCGTTTATCCAGCTCATAACGGTGTCCATGGAGCCATTGGAGTCCCACGGTATAAGGTGCGTAATTGATTTGCTTTGTTTGCATGCGGCAATCACTTTCTTGCCTTCCAGCAGGCGGTTGCTAAGGGGCTTATGCATCAACACATGCTTGCCGCGTTTTATGGCTGCCATGGCCAGCACGCCGTGCAGGTGATCGGGCGTCATAATTTTAACAGCATCAAGGCCCTGTTCTTTTGCCAGCAGTTCGCGGGGGTCTTCGTAAGCCGTGCAGCCCTTCATTTTCCAGTCGGGATGAACGTTGGCATAAAAGGTATCAACAATTGATTTACCGTTGTCCCTTCCGCCGGGTACAGTGTTGTCGCCACCGGAAGCCCAGTTAGGGTCTTTAACAGTTTTGCGGATGTCGTTGAGGGAGCCTTTTGGGCCCCAGTCTTTGTAACCAACAGCATCTTTATTGGGGTCGCAAACTGCCACAACCTGTATCTGGTCGTTTTGTAGTAAAGGCAGCAGTTCACGAATGCCCTGCGTACCAATGCCTATGTAAGCAAGGGTTATCTTGTCACTGGGTGCCGTGTGTCCGCGGCCCAATACGTGGCGCGGTACAATAGTAAATGCAGCGGCGGATGCAGCGGCCATGCCTACAAATTTGCGGCGGTTAATTTGTGAAGGCTGTAAAGGCGCATCGCTTATTTGCTGACCCTGATCGTTGGTTGTTTTAGTGTCGTTGCTCATACAGCAGATTTAATCGTTGTTAAGAGGAGGGGTTAAATGTAGGAATTTTTTGTGGCGTTAAGCAAGGAGATAAAAAATATGTTAAAAAAATTATGTGAGGGTAGTTAGAAAGCAGAAAAGAGCTTATTGCGTATTTTATACGCAAACAAAATTCAGCGAAATGATTGAAGCAAAGATGGATGAAAATTATAAGCGGATACCGGTGGATATTGATTTGCATATCGGCCGCTCATCTCATCAACCGGCCTTCTTTTCGTCAAACAGTAACCGGTCTAAAGCAAAACAGCCCGGTCCAGTTAAAAAGAACAGGATAGCGAGCAACACAAATAAAAACGGGTGCTGATCATCATTCCAAATTATACCATGACCAATAAAAACCGCGATGTATAACATGGTGCCTGCAATAATAACGCACGCAAGCCTTGTAAAAAGACCGGCAGCCAGCAATGCGCCGCCTACAAGTTCTGCAGCCTTACCCAGGTAAGGCATTAGCATGGGGTTAGCGTTATTTTTAAACATCTCCCAGGTGGCATATTCTTTTATTTTGGCAGCATCAAAAACTTCGCATCCATGGTAAATTAAAAATATGCCGGTAACAATTCTAACAAAAGCAATACCGCCATTTAGCGCGAGGGGTTTTGGTGAGAAGAATTTGTTCATAGTTCATGGTTTATAGTTCATGGTAATAAAGTTGCTTAAAATATAATATTTCGTAATGGTTGTTAATTCGTCCTTACAGCTAATGGGCCAAGAGTTATTAAACCATCAACCATGAGCTATGAACCATGAACTATTTTATCTCCTCGCTGCCAAAATACTTCCATAACACAACAGGTATTTTTATACCGTCTTCCGTTTGATTGTTTTCCAGCAGGCTGGCAAGTATACGTGGTAATGCAAGGCTGCTTCCGTTGAGGCTGTGCACTAATTGAGTTTTACCGTTTGCGTCTTTATAGCGGCACTTTAAACGATTGGTTTGGTAGCTTTCAAAGTTGCTTACACTGCTTACCTCAAGCCAGCGTTGCTGTGCCGCACTGTACACTTCAAAGTCGTATGTAAGCGCGCTTGTAAAGCCCATATCGCCACCACATAACCGCAGTATGCGGTAAGGCAGGCCGAGGGTTTGCAACAGTTTTTCAACATGTGCCACCATTTCATCAAGGGTGTCGTAACTTTTAGATGGTTGGGTTAATTGAATAATTTCAACTTTCTCAAACTGGTGCAAACGGTTAAGGCCGCGCACATCTTTACCATAGCTGCCTGCTTCCCGCCTGAAGCAGGGTGTGTAGGCCGTCATTTTTATGGGCAGCTCGTCTTCTTTTACAATCACGTCGCGGTACACGTTTGTCACAGGTACTTCGGCGGTGGGTATAAGGTAAAATTTGTCTTCGTTCACAAAGTACATCTGGCCCTCTTTGTCAGGCAACTGGCCGGTGCCATAAGCACTGTCTTCGTTCACCACAAAAGGCGGCAGGTATTCAGTGTAGCCCGCATTGGTGTTGTAATCTAAAAAGTATTGAATCAAAGCCCGTTGTATGCGTGCACCTTTGTTGATATAAACCGGGAAACCAGCACCGGTTATTTTGGTACCCAGCTCAAAATCAATAAGGTTGTATTTTTTCGCAAGCTCCCAGTGCGGTAAGGCTGCAGCACTAAGATCAGGTTTAAGGCCACCTTCGCGCACTACAACATTATCTTCGGGTGTTCTGCCAACGGGCACGAGTTCACTTGGCAGGTTGGGCAATATTACCAGCAGATCCTGCAGTTGTTTTTCTGCCTGCTGCATTTCGCCTTTAACGGGTTCAAGCGCAGCCTTTAGTTGGGGGATAGATGCTTTAAGGGTTTCTGCTTCTTCCTTTTTGCCCTGGCCCATTAGCTTGCCAATATCTTTACTTGAGCTGTTTATTTTAGCCTGTGTATTATCAAATTCTAATTGCAACTTTTTGCGTTTGTCATCAAGCGCAATAATTTCGTCTACCAGTTCCGGTTGTTTAAAATGCTTAATAGCCAGCCTTTCCTTCACCCATTCAGGATCATTACGCAATACATTCACCTGTAACATGTAATAATTTTTTGCAAATATAAGCCACTGGCTTTTGTTATATTGCGCAAGTGTGTAGCTAAAATGAATATGCCATTTTTGTCAATTAAAAAGGGAATGTATGATCTACCCTCACGAAAGTCTATGGGATTTTTATGAAGGCCGGGTACAAAAAAACCTGTAACTTTTACAGCTACAGGCCTTTTTCTAAAACTTCTTTGTTGCCAATTCAGTTCACTAATTATGCTTTACCATCATTTTCAGGCTATTTAATGCTGTGTTCCATAAGAATTTGCTTTATACTCCCTCAGTTTCTAAAATATCCCCTTCCAAATTTTCTTTATAATTTCCCGCCATGAGCGCTAAATCCACAACAGGTTTTCTCAACCGGTTCCGGCCGGCCAATTTGTTTACAGATGACAAATGGATTGAGTATGTAAGCTATTTTAACAGAATAGAAGTGCCTGCTAAAACTATTTTACTCCACGAAGGTGAGGTGTCAAAAAAAGCATACCTTATTGAGAAGGGTTGTATAAGGGTTTGGTTCAATAACGCTGGTAAAGACATGACCGTTCAGTTTTTCTTTGAGAACAATACTGTTTCATCGCTTGAAAGTTTTAAAAAAAATATACCCAGCCTTTTAACTATGGAGACTTTAGAACCATGTATTTTATGGTACATACACAAGCCGCATGTTGAAAAGATTATCGCTGAAATAGGCAACGTACCAGCGCTGCGTGAGAAATTTATAGATGCCATGTTTAACCGCACCTTCCATTATATGAAGCATTTTCTTTCTTTCATAAAAGACTCACCAAAACAACGCTACCTCAACTTAATAAATGAAAGCCCGCAAACAGTGCTTCGCGTACCACAACACTGCATCGCTTCTTATTTAGGCATAAGCAGCGTTCATTTAAGCCGTATTAAAAACTCCCTGGCAAAAGAAAAACGGAAACAGGCTATTTAATAACAAATGTTATCGTTTGGGCATGTCTGCAATTATAATTTTGTGTTGAAAATAATTATTATGAAGGCGGCAGTAATATACCAAAAGGGTGAAAACCTGCAATACGCAAATGTTGCGGAGCCCGTACCAAAAACCGAAAACGAGCTTTTAATAACTGTAACAGCAGCAGCGATAAAACATTTTGATAAATCCGTAGCCAGTGGGAAACACTACTCAGGCACGGATAAGACAATAGCAAGAATAATTGGTGGCGATGGCGTTGGAGTATTAACTGATGGTACCAGGGTTTTTGCTCTAGGCGGCGGCATGATTGCAGAAAAAGCCTTAGTTGAAAAAGACAGGGTGGTGTTATTGCCGGCGGGCATAGATGATGTTACAGCAGCTGCCTTGCCAAACGCTGTTGCGGGTTCTGCCATGGCGCTGCGTTTCAGGGCAGGTATTCAACAGGGTGAAACTGTTTTAATAAACGGTGCTACCGGTTTTACAGGCCGGGTGGCTGTGCAAATAGCAAAACATTATGGCGCTAAAAAAGTAATAGCTACGGGCAGGAACACACAATCCCTGCAAGAACTGCTTCAATTAGGTGCAGATGAAATAATATATACCCTGCAGGAAGATGAACAGTTTATAACAGCTATAAAACAGGTGCATACCATAACGCCCATTGATGTAATAATCGATTATTTGTGGGGCCACACTGCGGAACTTATTCTTGCATCACTAAAGGGCAACGGCGCTTTTACACACAAAACACGTTTCGTTTCTGTTGGTAGTGTAACAAGTGATAAGCTACAATTGTCAGCAGAAAATTTAAGAAGTGTTGACCTGCTATTAACAGGCTCTGGTCTCGGCAGTTGGAGCAAAGAAGAAATGCATTTGCTATTCGCAGAAATACTGCCGGAAATGTTTCAATTAGCCGCCAAAGGCAAAATAAAAGTTGATACGGAAGTTGTAGCCTTAAAAGATATTGAAACGCTTTGGCAAATGAATGTGCCCAATGGAAGAAGACTGGTGGTTAAAATATAAAACCTCCTCGCGTGAAAACATATATACAATTACTCTTGGCATTCAGCAAATACAAGCGAATTAAAATAAAATATTTTTTCTTTAGGATTATAAAATTTCAATTTATCTGAATAAATTATTTATTTCTGTGTTATTATAGGTTTGTCACAAAAAAACCTGTAACTTTTACAGCTACAGGCCTTTTTCTAAAACTTCTTTGTTGCTAATTCAGTTCCCCTATAACTAAAGCCTTACTTCTCCGGCCGTTCTCTTTATCGGTAACTGTTATAAAGTATGTCCCTTTTGCGTATTTACCGGTATTTATTTTTACTGTGTTATTGCCTTTCACGCTTATACCGTTCTTAAGTTCCAGTACTTTATCCTGTGCATCAGTAATTGTAATAACATATTTTGCGGCCACCTTACTGGTAAACTGTATTGTTGTTGCGGCTCCAGCCGGGTTGGGGTATAACATAATTTCATTCTTAACCCCAATAGTGTTATCCGCAGTACTGCTTTTTAATGAGCTTGTAAGGGCAGGCACAACTCCAACGGTTTTGGTGCTTGCGGCTGAACTGCCGCAAGTGTTAATCCCTATTACTGAAACAGTACCTCCAACACTACCCCAGTTAACTTTAATTTTGTAGCCACCCTGGCCT
>Ga0206806_1154_pt1 | contig 12157 bp, 7 predicted proteins | sample Alteio_BWOrgCont_60_FD_152911 | JGI IMG/M metagenome (GOLD analysis project Ga0206806, IMG submission 152911) | Enriched cells from forest soil in Barre Woods Harvard Forest LTER site, Petersham, Massachusetts, United States -... | ecosystem: Environmental > Terrestrial > Soil > Temperate forest > O... | reverse complement strand
CAATAGAGGAGAAGAAATGTCAATAATGGGAAGATGTTTAATAGCTTCGATAGCTTTCCTTGGCAGATTCTCTCTTTCTGCTTTTTCCGCGTTCAATTGTTTCATCACCTTGTCGCGATGTTCTATATCCTTCTTTTCTTGCTTTTTCTGACTTTCTTGATACACGGAAATCAACCATATTATTACGATTCCTCCAATTATAATTAACGCCCAGTTCATTTTGATAAGTTTTAGCCGTTCCGATCCTCTCGACAAATTTCAATGCCCTTAACATAGAAAATATTCCTGTACATCTGACATAAGATAGAATGAAAAGAAATAATTATTCCGACAATTCTTTATTCATTTAACCAGCATAGTGATTGGATAGTGCTTTGGAACAGCATTATCATGTATAAGTTAGAGCGCTTCCCTCGTACTTATCTTCAACTCCACAAACTAGTAAGAACGGGCGATACTCTTTTTAAAATATACTTCTATGATAGGAGATTGGTAGGAAAGAAAACCACAGGGGCATAATTATAATCTTCCAAGTTTCAATCCTTTTCTTATGGGGCTTATAATAGGGTAAAGTATCCCTATAATTATATAATTTTCTCTTAATTATAATAAATAATGTACGAACTCCGAACAGGTTCGCCCTTATCGTATAAGCGTGAACTACTGTAGGTAGGGTTACGGGCAACTACAATTCATTAACCCACCTGGCATTATGGTAATCAATCCACCTATATTAATGGTGTGAGGGTTCAGCACACCCAATATACTCATTGCACCCACTGTCATATTCTGGAAAGAAACGCTCGATACAGATCCTTCTATACACTGATGGCCACTGCTGTTAAAAGATATTGTACTGCTTGAAGGTGTAAAGGTTCCATTATCTATAAAGTTTCCTGCTATGGTTAAGGTGCGGCTTGAGGCATTCAGGCTTCCGCCAATGGTCAGATCAGATGCCAAAGTTACATTTCCTTTTAAGGTAGTTGTTCCTGAACTTATCACTAATTTATATAATGAAAGGGTAACAGAACCGCCGAGGTTTTGTGTAGTACCGTTCATAGTAACTGTTCCAGAATGTGGTATAAAAGTGCCTCCACTGATGGGGAAGTTTCCTCCTACAGTTACACTATAGTTTGAAGATGTTACATCAAGATTGCCTCCCGTTATTTTCAAGGAATCTGTCACCGTTTGGTTATTCCCCAATGTAACGGTTTCACTGCTTCCGCCTGATATGGTTAGATTGTAAAATGTCGGGTATGATGAACCGCCTATTGCCTGGCCTAATGAACCATTAAACGTTGTGGTACTTGTTCCATATGTAAAAGTTCCATTGCAAACAAAGTTGCCACCGATGTTTAAGGCTCCGGAAGTAAAAGATTCTGTTGCTCCTGTTCCTATTGTATCAATACCTGTAAGATTTATAGTATTGCTTGTCATGCTCAATGTAGCTGAACCTTTTACAGTCAAATTACCTGCAATGGTCAATGATGTACCTGTTGGTGCTTTCGTAACTGAAGAAGTGGAAGAGATCACAAGTGTTCCATAAGTTGGATAGGATGAAATATTCTGTGAGCTATTGGCCGATTGATATACTACAGTACTGTTTGAGTTTAAACTGATTGTACCAGTGCCGGAACCATATCCTGTAGGAAAAAGAACATTTGTACCAGAGCCCGATACTCCAAGTAACAAATTGCTTCCTGAAGCCATTGTCATATTGCTTGAAGCATTCCCAGTTATCTGATAAGTTTGACAGTCAAGTGTTGTATTTGTATTTATAGCGAGATTGCCGTTAATTGTGATATTACCGGCTAATGTTTTTGTAGTTGCTGTTGAGCCTGTTGAAACCACAAGGTTAACGTATGCAGGAGCAGCAGATACAGTTTGTGTCGCCTTAGCCTGGTATACTACAGTACTACCTGAATTAAATGTAATGTGTGCCGTTGAGAAGCTGGAAGGAAACGGTACGGCTGCTGTAGAAGATGGTAGCCCCAATACCAATTCAGTATTCGCTGCCATTGTAAATGCTCCTGAAGAATTGCCATTAAACACAGAGGTTTGCTGATTTAAAACACCTGTGGATATAGTAAGGTTATTGCTGATGGTAGTATTCTGCTCGCTAAAAACGGTATCTGTTGAACTAGCTGGGTTAACGGTGAGGTTGTAGAATATAAGGCCACTTGCAGTACTGCTTATAACTTGGTTCGAACTCCCATTGAACACCGTAGTACTTGTGCCTGTGGTATACGCACCTGATGTATTGGTAAAGTTTCCTTCCACATTTAAAGTTCCTGTCGTGAATGTAAGGGTTCCTTGATTGATCCACATATTTCCGGTAAGATTGATTGTATTAGCCGCCACACCCAAAACAGCAGACGGATTAACAGTAAGATTACCGGCTACCTGCAATGGTGAGCCTGTCAAACTTTTAGCTGATGATGAAAGTCCTGCAATAATTAAATCTCCATAAGTTGGTACTACCGATATAGGTTGGGAACCACTGTGTGTAAGATAATCGACAGTGCTTGTCACATTCAGGCTTATATTGGCAGCAACGTAATTGGTAGGGAAATCAACTACTGTAGTGGATACATTTGAGCCCAGTAGCAAAGAAGTACCTGCAGCCATGGATAAGTTCCCTCCAGTTGAGCTACCTGTTATTTGATATGTAGAAGTACTTAATGTTCCCCCTGAAATAGTAAGGTTATTCGTTATGGTTATAGCATTACTCATAGTAACTGTTCCAGTTGAAGCTGCATTTATGGTAAGGTTATAAAATGTAGTTGACGTAGTTCCGCCTAACGTCTGAGCACTGGTACAATTAAGTGTTACCGTTCCGCTTTCTTCATTAAAGGTGGAGTTATTAGTAAAATTAAGTCTTACTGTTAAACTGTAATTAGATACAGATACATCAAATGTTCCTGCACTAAGCAGGAAAGCACCCGATACAGTTAGGGCGTTACCTAATGTAACAGTTGCACCTGAATTAATTGTCAAATTATCAAATGTAGTTGTACCACTACCACCGATGGTTTGGCCTGCGGTTCCAATAAAATATACAGTACCTGAAGTTCTTGCAACAGTACCATTATTCGTAAAATTACCTTGTAAATATTCATTTGCGGAGGATGTGCTGTATGTTCCACCCGAACTTATTGTAACATTTCCCTTTATAGTATCAACCGTTGACTTCACACTAAAGGTAACGCCCGTAACGGTAAGGCTGCCTTTTACATAAAAAAGTGTACCACCTGTAGTAGTACTTGCGTTTTGAGTTGTTACGCGCACGTTGCCATAATAAGGTACAGATGAAACTGTTTGCCCGCCACCTGATTGATATACTACAGTACTTGCAGGGTCTAACGAAATTTGTGAATTACCAAAAGTAGTTGGAAAGCCCGGAAATGTAGTGGAAGTAGGAATACCTATTACTAAGGTTGTACCCGATGCCATACTGAATATTCCGCTTGCGTTTCCGGTGATGGAAAATGTCTTGCATGCCAACACGCCTTGCGAAATAGTAAAATTATTATTTACATTAATTGCCTTGTTTAAAAAAATAGTATCAGTTGATGAAGAAGGGTTAGTAGTAAGATTATAAAATGTTGTGGCACTACTTCCTCCAATGGTTTGATTCACAGAGCCTGCAAAAGTTACAGTTCCTGTAGAATAAGTAAAAGTTCCATTATTAGTAAAGCTGCCATATACAGTTAAAGTATTTGAACCACTTACGGTTAATGCCTTTGAATTGTTAATGGTTATATTTTTAATGCTTTCATTGGCATCTAATGTTACAGTTGTAGCAATGGTTACAGTATCTCCAGACCCAGGGATACTAATTGTACCGCCCCATGTTGCTGTACTTGACCAGTTACCATTAATGGTTGAAGTATATGTTGTTGCCCTTACTATGAAAGGTAAGATGAATAAAATTAGCAAGATAATTTTTTTGCTCATGGTTAATATATTAATATGTGAACCATTGTTTTCAAGTTAATAATTAAGGAGTACAGGCACATGCCATCCGGCCACCGGGTAACACCAATACTGTTCCATCTATATTTATGGTACCTGCTGTTCCCAAAGTACTTAATGCTGCTATCGTTACATTTTGAAATGTAGGAGTACTGCTTCCTGATATGCACTGGTGTCCATTCTTATTAAAATATATTGTACTTGTTCCTTTTGTAAAAGTTCCATTATCAATAAAATTACCGGCTGTGGTTAGTGTATATGATGCTCCGTTCAGCGTCGCACCTGAGTTTATGGTTACATCTGATGCGGTAGTAACATTTCCTCCCAAGATAGTTGTGCCCGATGTTCCTATCACCAGATAATTCAATGTCAGGGGTGAGCTGCCTCCTAATGTCTGGCTACTGCCATTCATAGTTACCGTATTATTTCTCGGATTGAATGTTCCTCCACTATTTGTAAAACTACCGCCAATGGTGAGATTATAATTGGAAGCTGTAGCATCCAATGTACCAGATGTTAAGCTTAGAGCATTTGTAACGGTTTGATTTCCGCCAAGACTGACGGTCTCCCCTCCTGTACCGGATATAGTTAGGTTATAAAAAATTGGGTAAGATGACCCGCTTATTGCCTGACCTGATGTGCCATTAAATGTTGAGGTGCTTGTGCCATATGTAAAGGTTCCATTGTTGGTAAAGTTGCCACCGATGTTCAATGCAGGTGAGCCACTTGAACTAAATGTAAGTGAGCCGCCATTGGTAAGATTACCTGTTAAATTTATAGTGCCCGTACCTACCGGAAGGATTGCGCCTGAATTTATCGTCAGATTTCCGGCTATTGCAAGTGGGGAACTTGCAGGAGTTTTATTCCCACTTGTAGATAAAATAAGATTTCCATATGCAGGTGGATTTGTTGATATGGTTTGAGCTGTATTCGCTTGGTATGTTACTGTACTGGTTGAATTAAGGGTTATTGATGTAAAAAGCGTTGGAAATGTTATTGCGGTCACTGTACCTGTTGCACCTAATATAAGTCCACTTCCTGCGGCCATTGTCATTGTCCCGGATGCATTACCTGTTACCTGGTATGCTTCACAGTCTAACATAGTATTTGCATTTATTGTCAAATTCCCATAAACTGTTATGTTTCCCGCTAATGACTTTGAGGTATTTGTTGCGCCTGTTGAAAGCACCAGGCTTCCATAAGTACCAGGTGTGGTTGAAATTGTTTGCGCCGTATTAGCTATATAACTCATTGTGCTGCCAGCATTCAGTGTTGTATGTGCTGTAGTAAATAGGGTTGGGAATGGAACATTTGTACTTGAAGAAGCTGAGCCCAACAACATGTTTGTGCCTGAAGCCATGGTAAATGTGCCCGATGTATTACCTTTTATTTTATATGCTTGGCAATCAAATACCCCTCCTGAATCGGCTAGGTTATGGTTCACAGTAATAGAGTCGCCTAAAAATAGGGTGTCGGTAGCCGATGCTTGTTTTTGTGTGAGGTTATAGAAAGTTAAACTGCCTGTTCCGCTAAGGGTTTGGTTTGCACTGCCATTAAGCGTTACCAATCCGTTACGTGCGTTAAAGATGCCGTTGTTTGTAAAGTTGCCGCCTACTGTAATAGCATAGTTCGACGAGCTATTAGCATCAATCTCGCCTGAACTAATGAGGAGATTACCCTTTACAATTTCATTATTGCCTAAACTAAGCGTAGTTCCACTGGTATGCGTTAAATTATTGAATGTTATTATATTACTACCACCTACAGTTTGGGCTACAGTAGAAGTAAATGTAACAGTTCCGTTACGTGCAACAAAATTGCCACTATTCATAAAATTGTGAATTACAGTAATACTGGAATTTGAAGAGGTTACATCCAATGTTCCTTTGGCAATAGTTAATGTATAAAAAGTGGTGGAGTCACTTAACTTAACTGTATCAGTAGCTGATGCCTGGTTGATCAAAAGTTCTAAATAAGGAGAAGCAGTTCCGCCGATGGTTTGGTTATGGTTTCCGTTCATATCTATCCATCCTGAGCTTTCCGATGCAACACCATTAATAATGTTACCTGCCAGGAACAATGTATCATATGTATTTACCCCAAGTGTACCCGAAAGAAGGGTTAAGTCAGAACTTACCGTGATATTACTATAGACATAGAAGTTTTGATTAACGGTAAGCTTATGCAGTACCATCGGGGTTCCCTCAATCTCATCGGCACCAAGATAACCACTGGTAAAATAAACCACTCCGTCCAGAGCCGTGAATGTTTTTCCAATGGAATATAAATGCCCTATTACTTCGATAGTATCATTGTTTGTTGATGGCACAAACACTGTACCGTTATTGTCGAATATAGACACCTTAATGTCTGCCTCCATAAAGGTTGTATCTGTTACTGATGCGGGCTGTATTGTTAACCCGCTGAAGAAGGTATTTATCGGTCCGTTTGCCCCGCTGAAAACCTGGTTGGTACTACCATCGATCCAGGTTTCGTATATACTGTGATATGCCCCGTTATTCGTTACATTTCCTTTCAGGTACTCGTTAGATGAATAGGAGTAATATGTAGCTCCTGAATTAATTATCAGGTTACCCTTTATGGTGTCTGCAGTACCTGCATTTTCTTTAAACGTAATACCTGAAGCTACAGTAAGATTACCTTTTGCCATAAAAATATTAGACCCTGAAGTACCTGCTGAAGATGTTGTAAGGAGTAGATTACCATAATAAGGTATAGATGAAACCTGTTGTCCTGAAGTTGTATTATTGGCTTGGAATATTACTGTACTGGCTGCATCTAATGAAATATGCGCATTAGTAAAAGTGCTTGGAAAGTCCGCTACTGTAGATGACGAAGTAAGCCCTAATACCAGTGTGGTACCTGATGCCATGCTCATAATACCTGATGTATTACCTATAATGGTATAAGTTTTACATGCAAATACACCTTCCGAAATTGTGAAATTGTTATTTATATAAATTGCCTTATTTAAGAACACAGTATCAGTTGAAGCAGAAGGGTTAGCGGTAAGGTTATAAAATGAGATAGTAGAGCTGCCACCAATGGTTTGATTTACTGAGCCTGCAAAGGTTACGGTTCCTGTAGAATAGGTAAAGGTTCCGTTATTGGTAAAGTTATGATATACAGTTAAGGTACTTGAACTGTATACCGTTAATATCTTTGAATTGTTGATGGTTATACTGTATACGCTTTCGTTAGCATCTAATGTCACAGTATTGGCAATAGTTACTGTATCTGTTGAACCTGGTACGCCACCCGGGCTCCATGTTGAGGGACTTGACCAGTTACCACTGGTGGCTGACGTATAGTTCGTTGCCTTACCTATTAAAGGCAATATAAAAATAAACGGCAGGATTAGTTTTTTACTCATGTTGTATTACTAATTCCAGTTTGTCCAATAGGATAATAAAAATCTGCCAAGGCTAATGTGAATAGATGAACGATAGGTCATGTCTATAGCATCCCCACAACAAAGGGTTACGATTAATTTTCCGCTTGCTCCTGTTTTACTATTTGATATGGCAGGGTCGGGGTTATTTCCATTGCCTGCAGATTGATAAAAGCTATTTAATAAGCTTATTTGATTTGAGCTTAATGTAAAAATGGAATCTAATTTGTTTTTATTGGAATCCTGTATTCCAAAATGAATAGAATATGTTATATTGTTTGTATCGGCTCCATTTATTGTTATTAGATCTGTTTCTTGCGTCTTGTAGTTCCCCACTGCATAATTCATAGTAAAATAGGCAACACCTGTTCCACCGCTTCTGATAGAAGCTGTCAGTTTATCTGTAATTGATTGCTGACCCATTACAAAAAAAGGGGAACTAAATAAAACAAACAGTATTAATCGTTTCATTGTTATTCTATTCACTTTGTTCTAACATCCACATACGGCACATCCTGGCAAAAATCGCTAAGCATTCTCATGCTTGCAGCATCGTCATCCACTATTACGCATCGTAGTCTTTCCATCGTGGTTGAGTTTATCTGGTTATTTCAGTTTATATATCATAACTATTTTGCTTCATTTTATATTGGGCAAATTGGTGCTTAATCTATATCTTTTAGGGAAGTTTAGTATTGCTCTTTATTGTGTCACCTACGAGTTTGCGTAACTGTTCAATTCGGCATAAATGTTGATCTGCAAGTATTTTCAACATACTATCTCTTTTAGTATCCCTCATACATTTATGATAATATACCGTTAGATTTATTTCATCAAGTGTATCTCCGCCAAGCTTAACAGCTATCTCACCAAACCTCATTGCACTTTCAAAGTCCCCCACGTTATATCTGTTTTTAGCAATATTATAATATACAACTTCTTTATACGGGTTCGCTCCTATTGCCGCCTTGTAATACTTAAATGCCGAATCATATAATTTCTTTCTGTCATAAATAATACCCATATTATGTAAGGAGGAGAACCCACTTGCTGATATGGAAAGAGATTTTTTTGTGTATACTTCCGCCAATGAATCATTATGTCCATAATAAAGATAATACCCACCTAATGCACTCCATCCAGCGTAATCATTAGGATATAAGTTAATATATTTATTAGCCACACGAAGCAGTTCTGGTCCGTTATTAACTTTTGACAATGAATCCATTTGGCTTACCATAGCCTTCACATTCGTAAGCTTATTTAAATCATTTGCATTTGTATCTTGAGTATTATTCTTACAGGCCACTAGAGGCATCAGAATCAGTAAAGCGTATCGAACTTTCATAGGCTTATTTATTGTTTTTTGTACTATCTGAAAGAAAGTCTACGGTTTTATGAGTAATATCAACCGCATTATCTGTATTATCAATTAAACTACGGATAGTTTCACTCCTAATGATCCCTGTCTCTGAACCAATTTTTAATGGAACTAGCACCGCTGACACAACATTGAGTAGTTTTTGTCCTGAATTTTGAGTTTCACCATAGATATTTGTTCCACTTGTTACGGATGTTACTCCAGTAGAAATCTTAACTAATGGATTATAATCATTTATTTGTTTTATAAAATCAGGAGCTTGTTTTGTATACCAATTTCCATCATATTCTCTATCAGTTTCTTCGAGTTGATAACTCAATAAATCAATTCCCGATTTTTCTGATTTAAGAATGTCTTGTATACTAACACCTTCTTGAGTCAATAAAGTTCTTACGTCAGTTTTTTGATCCTCTGATTTTCTTGAAATAATAGCAGTTGTATGTTCTATACCAATTTGTAATTCTCCATCTACTTTAATAGCTACTTTTTCTGTGTAATCAACTTGGAATTTGTGGCTACCTACTTTCTTAGCTATACCATGCTTTGTATCAGCTAATTTTTCAGCTGCTTTTCTTTCCCTAGAGCTAAATAAATCTTTTATGCCTTGAATAATACCTTGTCCGGTAGGATCATTAAATTCAATAGGATTATTATCCATTGAGCAGTATGGGCTTTGCCATGGATATTTTTTTTGAAGTGGATCAGTAGTGAACCATATTCCTAGTCTTGGATTATATTGCCTGAATTCAGAAGTATATTCATTAAATGAACCATAAACTTCACTTGTTTTCTCCATCCCATTAAAACCAAACCTATAAACACTATCAGTATTAAGCAGATACGACCTGCCCGGCTCGACCATACCGAAAGGATAATAATCCTGTGCATTTATTACTATAGGTAAATAGTATTTAGCAAGGGTGTCTGTTGTAACGGTATCTACAGGTATTTTTTTATCACTAACCGTTGCAAGCGCATTACCTAAATAGTTATCTAATTCGTATTGCTTTTGTCCTTCGAGATATGAATAACTAAGCGAATCAATTGTTCCTGCTCCAGTTGCCGGTTTTTGCATTCGCATGATTGTATCCACTGAACCTAACCTTTTCGAGCTATATATATCCCATTCTGTCAATCTTACGGTATCCTTTTTTCTGTCATAAATAGCCATTATATTTCCTTGCGCATCACGAGCGTATTTTGTTGTATCTGATGTAGCACTATGTGGATAATATCTTTTCTCTAACCTATTACCTAAAGGGTCATAAATGAGTATTATGCTATCGCCATTATGTTTCCTTATCTCTTTCACTTTTCCATACACGGTCCATATAATAGTATCTAATCCACCTGCGCTATCTTTAGCCAATTCACCTATGCCGTTGTACTGGTAATTACGGCTGCTGGTTTCATTATCAATATCAACTGTATAGTTAGTTGATGAAACGGCATCATTAACCTGTTTCAACTGGTTTCTACCTTTTGTATAATGATATGTTAAACTGTCCATAGCCATTGGTCCACCGCTCATTGTATTTCCATGTCTTAAATATACTAAAATGTTACCGTTTTCATCATAGCTTACTTTTTCTTTCAGATCATTTATTCCTGTCCTTGTACTCCAACTATTGGTCCCTGGGTTCTTGAAAACACTGTCAGCCACATAACGATTAATTTGGTCGTACTGGTAAGTATAGGCTACCGTGCCAGGTAAAAGATTATTAATAGAGTAAGTGGCACCTGCTATATTTCCATTGTATAGGCTTGTTATAGGTAGACCAGTAGCTTCAAAATTTGTTGTTGCAATAGAACGGTAATCTCCATTAAAATAATTAAGTGTATATCCATACGCATCTCTTGCAATTGTATTATTGGCATCATGTACATTGCCATCTTGTCCCATGTCATAACTTGGGTTAGTTATGCTGCTATTCACTCCTTTAATCCATCCGTTTAATGTATACGCATAATCGAGTCCTTGTACCTGTCTTCTTCCTATAACTTCTCTAGCTAATGGACCATGGTCATAGTATTCATAAGTTGCATCACTTTCCCAGAAAAGGCTGTCCTGACTGGTCTGAACTGCTGTTATTCTGTTATCAGCATCGTATTCATAATTATGCATGAACTGGTCAATACTATCCCGTTCATATGCAATTTGATTAATATTTCCACTTATTAAATCATAATAATAGTCCAATCTTTTGTATCGCTGATGCACAATACTATCATGAGGCACATCTATAATGATAGTTGCGACACTTCCCTCTATGTCGTATGAATAATGGATAGCATTATCATATCGTTTAGGCTCATGCACCCAATTAGTACCAGTATACAAATTATCATATATTTCCTGGTAGCTAATAGTCGCTATACGTTTACGTAAGTTTTGTTGCGCAAATGGTATATAAGTAAATTGAGCAGTATCGTAATAAGTATGGGTCACTTGGGTCTTGGTTCCGGTATTTATAAAGTTCTGCAACTCCGCATCATTTCGGCTAAAAGTATCGGGTAATACCGGCAGTACTCCATAACTTACAGTACAACCCACACAATGGAAGCAACTTGGTAAGTTCGCCGGCACTGTACTTACTTGTCCTACTTCTATAATTCTACCCAAGGCATCATATTGGGTATAGCTGTATGTTAGGTTTCTTTGCACGGCGTTCTGGCTTAAACAAATACGTCCAAGGCGGTCGTACCAGAGGTGCCCTGTGCAGTTTTTTTTTTAAACTGCACAGGGTTATATATATTGAGAATAAAATAATCTTAAATAAACTCCACTCATCGTGGAAAAACTAATATGTCAAAGAACGCTGCGTTATAGTAGATTAACAAACCAAATGTATCTAATTTATCACACGGTTTTTCAACTGGCAATGAGCTACAAAAAACAGGAAACAAGAAGCAAAAAAATGGTAATAAGTTACACTTATATGATAAAAAGCCTGCGATACTTCGATCAAGGGCTTGGAATTAATACACGTAGTTATACTAACCAAGGATTAGAATTAGCAAAACAAACTAAAATAATAGCTGAAGATTCAAAAATATGGACAAGAAGAAATACAATCCTTGTACTCCTTTTTGGAATTATAACTACAATTGGAATTCTTAATGAAATGTTTGGAACAGCCTTTAAAGAAGGGCTAAAAGTGGTATTGAACCTTATACACCAAGCATCACATTAATTTTAAAAAAAACGAGCTTGAAATATTCTTTTTTGACAGTACAACAGTTATCTCATTCCATACAGCTTTAAACTATTATCAAACTCGTTATAAAGCATTTCACCCATTCTTGCTGCTAAATCATCAATTTCCTTTTTTACAACGGGCTTATGCAGTAACCTATCATTGATTTGAACAACCAGGTCCTTTTTACGT
>Ga0206806_1153_pt1 | contig 12358 bp, 7 predicted proteins | sample Alteio_BWOrgCont_60_FD_152911 | JGI IMG/M metagenome (GOLD analysis project Ga0206806, IMG submission 152911) | Enriched cells from forest soil in Barre Woods Harvard Forest LTER site, Petersham, Massachusetts, United States -... | ecosystem: Environmental > Terrestrial > Soil > Temperate forest > O... | reverse complement strand
GCACCACCTCCCCATTGTCATCCACAGCAGGGAATCAACCCCTGATTGCATAGATATGGTACGTAAAAAACAAAATGGTCGGCTAAGAGGTATTTTTCACTGCTTCAGCGGCACTATGGAAGAGGCAAAACAGATCACAGGCCTTGGCCTTTACCTCGGTATAGGTGGAGTGGTCACATACAAAAACAGCACCCTGCCGGATATTATTAAAGAGATACCATTGCAACACCTGGTTCTGGAAACAGACGCACCCTACCTTGCACCCATACCCTACCGGGGCAAGCGAAATGAAAGTGCATACATCCCCATCATTGCACAAAAAATAGCGGAGATAAAGAATATCACCTTACAGGAAGTAGCTGATGTAACTACTAAAAATGCCGAAAAGATTTTTGAAATGTAAATAAAAATCAGGCTCCATCATTAATTCTATTTCTATAGTAATATTCATCAAAACCGGATGACCTTCTTTGTGCATATCACACTGCCGGAAGAGTATACCGTAAGCAAATAAGTACCTGCTACCGGCAAATAAAATGATACGTTGCCACCCTGTGCAGGCAGCACATGCCTTTCAGCTACTTTATTGCCAAGCAAATCACTAATTAATATAGTGGCGTCTTCCGGCAACACCGGCAAGCCAACAGTAATGTTACCTTCTGTGGGATCCGGATAAACATTTACAGCAAATGGTAAGATCGCATTTGAAATACCAGCCACTGCTGCGGTATCCATAACAACCCTTACCCTCGAATTTTGGTAATCCGCAATATACATGCTCCCATTACCACCTATAGCCACGTCATAGGGTGTACTTAATTCCGCAGCGGTGGCTACTATCCCGTCACCGTTATAGCCGCTAATACCATTTCCAACTATCGTAGTGATAATGCCAGATGAATTGATCTTCCGTATCACCCCATCTACCTGGTCCGAGATGTATATATTGCCGGCACTGTCCAGATCCACACCGACTGGGGAACCTAGTTCCGCAGATACTGCCAGGCCTGAATCGCCTGTGTAGCCTTCCGTACCCGTTCCTGCTATTGTTGTTATGATGCCTGCGGCATTGATCATACGCACCCGTATATTATTTTCATCGGTAAAATATACATTGCCATTCTTATCCACCGCTACGTCATTTGGCGCATTTATCACAGATGCTGTAGCTAAGCCGCTATCTCCTCCAAATCCGCCGGTGCCGTTCCCTGCTATAGTAGTGATCATACCCATGGTATTTACTTTGCGCACACGATTATTAAAAAAATCAGCTATAAATATATTCCCTTCCGAATCTACAGCTATTCCATATGGCACATTTAGTTGTGCAGCGGTTGCAGCTATACTGTCTCCATTATAACCTCCTATGCCAGTTCCCGCAACGGTTGTAATAATACCTGCATTATCTATTTTGCGAATGCGATTATTATTTGCATCGGCAACATATATGTTCCCTTTCTTGTCTATAGCTATTCTTACAGGTTGGCTGAGTGTTGCAGCGGTTGCCAGCCCGCTATCTCCACTAAATCCAGAGACCCCCGTACCTGCGAAAGTGGTAATGATACCCGCAGCATCCACTTTCCTTATCCTGTTAGAAGACTGGTCTGCTATATATACATTGCCACTTGCATCAACCGCTACACCTGATGGTGTAGCTACTCCGGCATGTATGGCCAGACTATCATCACCCCCATAGGCATCAATGCCATCGCCGGCATAGGTATAAATCAACTGCGCATTTAAAGTATTCACAGAAAAGAAGGCGACACAAAAAAGAAGGAATATTTTTTTCATTTAGGGGAATTAAAACTGATAAATATAATTTATTCATTACTGACAATGAAGCAAATATAATATATCAACCTTAATGGTAATAATAATAAATGTTATTTAGTCCTTAATGAAAGATCAGAACTATTAGGAGAAAAGTACTATTAAAGAAGATGACAACAAGATCAGGCCACATCATTAGATCGAAATGCAATTGGGTTAATTCCCTGTTCTTAGCCGTCTGCGAACCCTGTAATAACCAAGCGTCAAATTATCATATATAAGTGTAAGAATAAGGATGATAGTTGCTACCACAAGAGTATTCAGGCCTATAAACAGGTAACAAATGCCCCCAGCTACACAGCCGGCAAAGAAAAAGAAAATGATCCCGCTGTGCAACCCTATGCTCCGCAGCAATTGCTGCCGCTGGTTTGCTTCTTTATAGAAAAATAATTGGGATAGCTCGATCCCCAGATCTGTAAACAACCCGGTAAGATGTGTAGTGCGAACAGCGGAACTTGAAACTTTACTAACCAAAGAATTTTGCAGCCCCATAGCAAATAACAAAGTACAGGCAAGCAACGGCTTACTGATACCGTCATTGATAAATCTGTTGCCAAATAACCCTATGATCAACAGCAACAATATTTCCAGCAACATGGCCGCATTGTGCGGTGATCTCTTTTCTTTATGAATATAATATTCAGTCAACAAACTTGATATGAAGGAACCGGATAGAAAAGCGAGTAAATAAAAAAGGAACTGAACTCCAAACGTATCACTCTTTTTCAATACCCCTTCCGCAAAATAAGCAAAGTGCCCCGTAACATTAGTTGTCAGTACGCCAAGCGCTAATACGCCGCAAATATTTACGATTCCTGCAATGAAAGATAAAAAAGCCGCCAGCCTGAAATTATGAGTAAACGTACGTGCCTTTCCCTTATGTCTGAACATATATAACAGATAAAAACCTCACCAGATACACACTGAAAGGGCTACCGGATCAGGTTTTCCAGTTTCTTTTCATTAACAATGATCACTTTCCCACTTTTGATGTCTATCAGGTTTTCGCTTTTAAAATCACTTAGTGTACGTATCAAGGACTCCGTTGCAATACCTGCAATGGTCGCAAGGTCATCACGGCTGATGTCAATACCCTAATTTTCAACTAACAAGATAGCTTTTTTATCACTGCTGTCCAATAAAAATACAAAACTTGTGATTTAAGCTCTGAAAGTCTTGATTTTATTGCTTGGCATCAAAATTTGCGATAGGCAACCCCTACCCATCAAAAAGGGAGACTTGTTTTTGTAGTTTTTCGGTAAACTTGTTTCTCAATTGTCTTTCAGTCTTTTCAATGAGGTCGGATAGTTTGTTATAACTAAAAAGGTGTTGCCGGGCAAAACTTACCAGAATGCTGAATGACAGTTTTTTTCTAAGACTTTTAGCTATTACTGTAAAGAGTAGGTTGGCAATAAGTGGTCACCATATCTGTATTTTGATAGCGTTTTCATTGTCATCTAAAAAGTATTTTAGGGGAAATTTCTGTTTGAGCTGCTTAAATAATAATTCTATCTGCCAACGCTATTTGTAAAGTAAACATACCTGCTCTGCCGTCATATCCATTATGTTAGTGAGGAACTGTATGATGCAGTCTTTCTCTTTATCGTAATACACCACACGGCGGAGCGTGATTATTTGCTCTTTACCATCTTTGTATTTGGTAGCTATCTGTTGGTCTTTGATATAATTGTCCGGACAAGTATCCGGTATCTCTATGTCTTCAAGATATTCAAATACCGCATTGTCTTTAAGACAGGTTACAAAGAATGTTTTTGCAGCAGTCCATTTGGCATACTGCTTATAGTCCATGTAGGCACGGTCAAAAATGGTTATCTGATGCGGCTGAAGGTTTAGTTTGAAAAGAAAGGTATGATCATGGGTAGCAGCGTCTGTATAGTGTATAAGTTGGGGTACCTGCTCATAAGCATTGAGCATTGTATGTACTTTGATCCTTCCTTTACTTTTGCCATCAGCCGGTTTTCGGCCAACACATTTCATGATTGCTTTAAAAAGACTTATAGTGGTGCTATCCACAATGTATATGCGTTTGAGTAATTCATTTTGAGATTGGCTGTCCGATAAAAGCCCATTATAGTGTTGATATAGTCTACCATACACCTTACCAAAGAATCCCTCATCCCTGCGGCTGTTGGCATCACTAAAAGTGCTTCGTGGTGGTGTGTATGTTAACCCAAGATGGTTCAATTTATCACCATAAGCAGCTATGCCTTGTGTTACATCACGCAAAGAAGTGCAATTGTTCATAATGCAATAGAGCATACAAACCATATGCTCCCAAGCGCCACATCTCTTGCAATAGCGATCAGCATCGTATTGCTTTACCAATTGATTGAATGACGACTTATTTATTAAACCAGTTATTTGAGAGAATACTGGCTGTCAGGAGAATGCATTATTTTGCAGCATACTTTTAAGTGTGGTAACTCAAAAGTATTAAAGGGGTAGCTTCGGTTACCCCTTTTCCCTATTTTACCGGACAACAATGAATTGGAAATGCAAACCAAAGGCAGTTGACTTAGCAGGAATAACAAAAGTAGCCGCCCCAAATATGTATTTGGAACGGCCACATTCACTTAAAAAGAATTAATTTGTTTCTCCTAATTTACTTTGGTAACAATTTTTGAGGTATTGCCATTGATCCTTAATAGATAGGTACCCGGAACGAGGTCGGTAAGTGATACATTTACTGACTTTGTATTTTCATCATACGAATAATCACCTACTTTTTTCCCATTTACATCTATCACTTGTATTGTTTTAATATTGTCATCGCCAATAGAAGATACAGTGACTGAATTTTGAGTTGGATTTGGATAGACATTTATTCCACCGGTTTCATCAAGATTACTACCATCACCTGAATTATCACCAGTCTTTGCATCACGTCCAACAATGCCTCCTCCTTTTTCACAAGTTAAAGCAATGGTCAGTACTTTTTTGCAAGTATCCCCAGTAGCATTATTAACGGCATTAACTGTAACTGTGATAATCGCAGAAATTCCTGAAGGTACACCTATTGACCTTGTATCAGATGGGCCTCCAACATCAGTATATGTAGAACCAAGGTAGCTCCATACATAATCGGCGATGTAATACCCTGAACCGGCTGTAGCAGATGCTGTACATTTAAACAAACAATCCTTGCCAAATGAACTAATATATGTGGCAGTTATCGTTGCAGTCTCTATACATGCTGTAGATTTTCCACAGGCTACTGTTATTGTACGGGTAATTGTACAAGTGTCTCCTGCAGCATCAACAGCATAGATTGTTACAGACACAACTCCGCTTGGAGCCGTTAAAATATGAGATATGTGATTTGTTGGGGGATATGTAGTTACAGTGGTGAAGTAAGAACCGCTCCACACATATTTTACTACAGTCCATCCTGGATTTACACTGGCATTTGCATCGCAAGTTACATCGCAGCCTACTGGGGTTGCCACTGTAGAATATGTGACATTCGTCAGGGCGCTGTCAAATGCGGCTGTGCATTGAGCAGGACATCTTAGCGTGTCAGTAAAGACAGCTTCACAACATGGGGAGCCTTGGTTTTGAGTGAAATTCGGATTTACTATATACGCCGTCACACTAATTATATCTTCACCTCCGGGTAGCACAGTGAACGTATAACTGTCAGAGCCACTACCTGTATGGTCAAGTATAACCGGTACACCATTAACAGACCAACCGTACCCATAAATTATATTTGAGGTGCCTACTGTTACTGTTGCTGTAAAATTACAAGTATCGCTTGGCGGAGCTGTCACAGTTACTGTGCTAACTGCAATCGCACCTGTTTCTGAACTGGAAGATGTGGTTCCTGTCCCCATGGTTGCGGATACAGTTCCTGTTCCTGCTGTTGCATTGACAGTTGTTGTTGTTGTAACAACTAGTTTTCCTGAATCATAGCATCCACCAAAATTGTCTCCACAGACCTGTGCTATTGAGTCGTTGATTGGTACATAAGTGAGCGAATAGGTCGTTGCCGTAAAAGTCCCGGTATATTGAACATCTGCTATATCATCAATAACAATATTTTTCAACTGCATGCTATCATCTGCGGTATCGCAGGCATTGGCTTTATTAATGCTTGCAAATTCTGTTCCCGAAGTGGCCGTTACCGCATAATAGATATCATTATTTTGAACAGTTCCAAAATAATTTTCATTTTCACTTCCTGCCATGAATAAATCATTTGAATTTAGGTCAACATCTTCGACAGAATGTATAAATCCAGACGCTGCTCCTTTAAATCTCACAGGCGAATGGTTTGTCATTGCGTCCAGGTCTGTAATATCAGTCACATCAGCATCCCCTGATCCGCCTAAAGTCCATATTTCAGAATTAATAAGTGTAGTAGAAGGCGTCTGTACATCGTATATATGATTAGCATCGCGAACGGCGATGTTAGTATTGTTTTCATATACATCCGGAGTGCCTGGCTCAAAATATAATTGTCTCAGGTTAATATCAGACCCATCGACAGCATTAAGTTTTAAAACAAAGTCAGCAGAGGCTGTATAAGAATAGGTATTTAAACAACCCCCATGTAACAACAAAGTACCACCAACTCTGTAAATTTTATCAAAGAAGTTATTATTAAGGTAAATACTGTCGGCACCGGCTTTAGTGGTAGTATACATTACCAAAGTAAAATCGAAAAATTTAGTCCATCCTACTGTACCGCTTACAACTCCAGGTGTATATTGCATAACACGGCCATTCTTATATGTGCCGCTTCCTGAGCCTGTAGCATATTCACCGCATGCATAAACATCAGTCCCATTTGCAGCTGTAACTACACCACTAAAATCATCGCCATTTGAATCACCAAAATCATCAAGTATTGGGTATGTTTCGTTGTTTAAGTTTACCCCAGTGCTTGTAAAAACAGATACCAAACCATCGGCTGTAGTAGGTTGCAAATTATGGGTTCCTACCGCGACGAGTGCATAACTTAGCTGTGGGGTTGAAGAATTCAGACCAAGTTCTGTTACCCCTGCAAATACTTCCCCTCCATAGTCTGCAGGAAACCCAACAGCATCACTTATAATTGTATGCCACATTTCCGCACCATTACTGGCCTTGAATTTAACAATTGCCGCATGATTATTTTGATAAGGACCATCATCACCAATTGTACCAACGACCACAATATTACTATCGTGGGTAATGATCATATCCCGGATGATATTATTTGCATTTGCATTTTGCCCGGTCATTGTAAATGACTTCTGCCACAATATTGTTGAGTAGGAATTATCTACTCGCATAATAATAGCCTGGCAGTTGACCGATGTACTGCCTGAAATAGTATAATTGTACCCGGCAATAATCACCGAGCCGTCAGGCATTGTTTTTACTTTCGTAGCTAATTCATTACCCGAACTCCCAATGTGGTATTGGGCCAATTGAGCATTTGCATTAAAGCAAAGCAAAATAAGCATGCCGACAAAAAATTTTCTTAAATGGCTTGTGTGTTTCATGTTTGTTTAATTTAAAAGTTAAAAATGAAAACCATTACTGTGCTATAGTTTATATAAACACAGTATTAACTATTGACTACGGGCTTTTTCATTTTATATCTGTAAGCCGGTTACTTAATAAATTATTTAGGGGCATGAGTAGCTTGGCCCAGACAAAAATGCCAGGTGATAATGATGAAACATAACTAGATAATGGTAACAATGATTACTATCCACTGATGCTATCAAGTGTTTACAGAGGCTGATTTTTTTGTAGTCGCATAGGCATGATTTTATGGTGAATGCATGCAATCTACTAACCATCAAACACCTACTCCAAAAAGAGTTTCTAAGTGGTCGCAAAAGTTTCTGAATGGTAAAAAAGAAGTGATTTTCAAAAACCTGGGATACAGATAATTGCAGTCGTTCCCTGCAAAACGCCACTATCATCTGTAACATCATTTATATTAAACGTGATCTCTTTGTTTTGAATAATGCTGAGCTGGCCTATGCGCTTACGTATATTTTCTAGGCCAAAAGACTCGCTCTCCATATCCTTTTTATTTTTTGCATGGTTCATACCCACACCATTATCTTTTACTTCTATATACAGAGTCTCGTTTTGTTGTTGTATACTTATTTGCACAAAACCGTTTGCATCAGCTAATGGATATATACCATGTTTTATTGAGTTTTCTACAAGTGGTTGTATTAACAAAGGAGGAACCATAATTTCAGAAAGGTCAAGGCTTTCATCAATATCAATCGTATAATCAAGCTTATCCTCAAACCTTAGTTTTTCTAAAATAAGGTAATTACTCACAAGCGCTATTTCCCTTTGTAGCGGGATCATGTCACGGGAAATATTTTGCATATTCTGTCTTATCAGATCAGCAAATACCCTTAGATACTGATTTGCACCTAGTCTGTCATCTTTGTTTACAAGTGCTTGTACGTTATTTAGTGTATTGAATATGAAGTGTGGGTTCATTAATGCATTTAGCGCCTTATACTCCGACCTCATAAACCTAATCTCTGATTTGTGTTCCTTTTCCTTTTTACGTAATGCCACTACTATTCGCCCACGTATAAACAACCATACTATGATACCTGTTATGCAAATGCATAGCATAACAAACCACCATGTTGCCCAGAAGGGGCGTAAAATATGCAGTGTAAATACTGCAGGAATGCAGTAGCTGCTTGAATAGGTTTTTGCTCTTATTTTTATTGTATAATTACCATATCCTGTATTGACTAAATTTATATCTCCTGTAATATCTCTCCAGTTGTCTTTTCCCGTTTTTGAAATTGAATATTGATAAAAGACATTTTTGCCTGCAGTAGATAATGTAGAAAATGAAATAGTAATATGCCTTGATACTGAAAAAGGTATCTGCAACTCGTTGTCTATGCGATATATTGTTTTACCAGAGGCCAGGCTGGTGAAAGATAATTTTGGAGGAGGGGGCTTTATAAAAAGGCTATTAATGGTTACAGATGTAATCGACCCATTTTTAAAAAAATAACAGTTCGCTGAGTCAATACAAATTGATTCCGCTTGTAATGGTATGTATGGATTCTCAATTATTGAAATAGAATCTTTCACCCCTGCACCGCGATGTAATGTAAGTAGCCTGTATAGATTATTAGTACTGATTAATACGTGATTGGTATCTATTACATACATTCTATCCCATACACAGTTTTGGTACGGTATAGAATCAACGACCATTTTATTTTCAAAATTACTGCATACCAGCAATTGGTTATTATCTGTATATCCAACTATCCTTTCACCGCAAAAACGAAAAAAACGGAAAGAAATATTTTTAAACTGGGGCTGTATTACACTTCGGCTGTTTATTACTTTATAAATATCGTTGGTAGTTGCATACCAGATCGTATTATCCGGTGCATTAGCAAGGCAAAAGATGCGAAATATCCCTGCATCTGCAATACTGTAATATTTTTTCGATACCTCTTCTCCCGTTTTTATTTTATCATAATCAATTTTGAATATTGCTCTCCTGTCTTGTAAATATACCTGGCCATTCAGTTCCGTTATAGACTTTATACCATCAGAATGACCCCTGATACTATACTTTTTTATTTCTTTATTCTTCCACAATACATTATTCATAATAAAATTATCATTATTAAAGAACATGTAGTATTTGTAATTTTCATCCAGTAAATATCCGGGCTCATTAGGGCATGTGTATGATGCATGCTTGTATTTTCGGTAATCAAATAAACAATTAATTGTACCGTTATTGATGCAGTATAGATCATTGTTTGTAGCAGTAAAAAAAATCCGGTTATGCCTTACACAACTATATTTTATTTCATCATTATATACATTTCTGTACAATTTAGTATTAAAAAATGACCCCATAAATACGCCGTCATTTATTGTGCTGATCCAGTAGTTATTTATGTTATCCTGTGTTATAGACGATACTTTATTACCTCTTAAAATTTTAAAACTGTCATCTATCACTAAACCATCATTTGCACCCTGGTATACATTTTTCCCGTCAACGTATATTCTATGTACTTTATCCTCTTCAATCGGATATTTTCTTACATAATACCGGACAGTGCTGTCCGACGAAAAAAAAGTATTTTTAGTACAGAAGTATACACTATTCTGGCAGGAAAAACGATCTACCAGTTTTTCGGCAAATGCACCTACTATATGAACAATATTTGACCGATTATCTATACTTATTTCCTTATTATTGTAGGTGACATCATATCCACCTTGTGTCTTTTTTATAAGGAGTATTCTTCCAAATGGCAGTCCACACTTCGTCTGGTCTATACTGTATATGCTAAATTTATCCTTACCTACATTAATAAATTTAGTTTCCTCTTCAGAAAACGTAATGGAGACACTGCTGTCTTTTTCTGCAGAAATATATTTTATGAATGGTGTTTTGAAAGGCAGTTTCAAAAAAGGTGTATTGGCAGCAGTATGAAAAGTATCATCTTTATAATAACATAGGTCCCCACTATAGGTCCCCAACCATAGCCGTCCGTAAAGATCTTCCTGGAAAAAGAAAATATCATTGTCCGGTAAGCCATTAAATGTTGTAAATGTTTCAAATCTGGCGCCATTATATCTTGCTACGCCTTTATCAGTGCCAAACCAAAGAAAACCTTTACTATCCCTGTACACTTCATATACGGTATTGCTGGGCAGCCCGTCTTCGATTGTAAAATGCCGCAACGGAAAATCCTGGGAGACAGCCTTTGACGCTGCTAACAAAAAAAATAAAAGGTAAAAAAACAATGGCCTAATTATCATAATGATCATTGTTTTTCAAAAATTCAATGAGTAGCGGGTAACGTCTTCTGCTTATTGGCAGGATAAAATCATCCTTGATCATGATTTGGTTTGTTCCGTCGTGAAATATCTTTTTTATGTGTGCGCAGTTGATAAGGTATGATCTATGGATTCTATAAAAATGGCTTGCAGGCAGCAACTCTTCATAATCAGAGAGCGGGTTACTCATGATCATTTCTTTAAGCTGGGCCTTTTTGAAAAAAAATATTTTCGAATAGCTGCTTTGTGCTTCTACAAAACAGATATCTTTAAAATCAATTACTTCTACGTTAGTAGCACCTTTTAAAGTTATTTTGTGTGGCTTTATTTTATTATTGACTTGTGCGGCTATTTCAGTAAAACTCGTATTCCTGTTTTCTATGAGGTTTTTATACGTCAATCTTTCTTTTAGTTTTTTTACAGCAAGCTTTAATTCATTAATACTTATTGGTTTAAGTATATAGTCAACTGCGTTTAGCTTAAATGCCCGCACCGCATATTCATCATATGCGGTGATAAATATTACTTCAAATTGAAATGGAGAAATACGGTCCAAAAAATGAAATGCATCTTCATTAGGCATTTCAATATCCAGGAATATAATGTTAGGAATGAATTTTTGGATCTGTATTTCTGCTTCTTTTGTATTCTGGGCTATACCAACAATGTTTATTTCCTGATCCACATAATCTGTAAGTATGCATTTAAGATTAGCACAGGCTTTTATTTCATCGTCTACAATAAGTGCATTAATCTGAATATCATTTTCAGGCATTAGTGGAAAGTTTTTGGTGTCCATAACTATAAAATCAAGATAAACGCTATGTTTATAATGAATTCATTTTAACATACAATACCGATTATGAAGTTAAATTATTTTAAAGATATGATATATTGACTATATTTTAAAGCCTTGTGAAAAAATATAGTAAAATAATTTCACTTACAGGATATTGAACCACTATAAAGTATTTCAAAAGCCACTGATCTGGCTTAGGATGTTTCTTTGCATCATATACCGGCGCATCTCGCCCGTTTGTCACAGGCATAGAGCGCAATAACCTATAAAAGTATGGTGCTTGATTTACTACCGGGTTTGTAAATAAGCTATTGAGCATATTTCCCGGAAATCTTTGATTCTATTCCTTCATAAAACTTCTTTACCTCACTACCATTTATCCTTACGAAGTAGATGCCGGTTGGCATTGGCGATATATCAATCTGCACCTTTGATGAGTTGTACACATTGCTAATATGGTTTGGCCTATATCGTTGATTATCTCTATACCGGATATCTTATATGGTGTAGCAATATTTACAAATCCAGAACCGGGATTAGGATAAATATTCGTAGTGACTGTACCAACTTCAGGTGGTGTAATTTCCATAACGTAAATATGGTCTGGAACATTTACTGTCATTGTATCTACATCGATAAAGCTCGCTACTGAATTTGAATCAAAACTTGGCATATAACCTAATGCCGTGCCACCCACCATACCGGGGATAATAACTTTTCCTTAACATTTTCTCTATTTCATATATTATCCCTACATTTGCAGCCCTTCAGTCTCTGCTCTATGAGCTATGGCTGAAAAGGAGAGATGCTCGAGTGGCTGAAGAGGCACGCCTGGAAAGTGTGTATACCTGTCAAAGGGTATCCAGGGTTCGAATCCCTGTTTCTCCGCCTTTGCCCGCCATAGCT
>Ga0206806_1151_pt1 | contig 12477 bp, 10 predicted proteins | sample Alteio_BWOrgCont_60_FD_152911 | JGI IMG/M metagenome (GOLD analysis project Ga0206806, IMG submission 152911) | Enriched cells from forest soil in Barre Woods Harvard Forest LTER site, Petersham, Massachusetts, United States -... | ecosystem: Environmental > Terrestrial > Soil > Temperate forest >... | reverse complement strand
GGATTTTTACCATTACCTCTGCGACCTGTTCTTAGAAACATTCAAAACACTTACCATCAGCAAAAAAACCATGCTGAAGCATTTTTACTTTGCGCCCGGTGCACAGGAAGTGTTTGATAAACTGGCCGATGAAAAGAGATCGGTAGTGCTTGTAATGGGGCATTTAGGTAATTGGGAATGGGCCGGTAATACGTTCAGCCTGTTGTGCAAACACCAGCTATATGTAATATATCATCCGCTCAGCAATAAGTATTTTAATAAACTGATATATGATATGCGCACCCGTTTTGGTACCGGGCTGATTGCTATGCGCGAAACATTCAGGGAAATGGTTGCCAAACGGAATGAAGTGAGTGCAACAGCGTTTATTGCAGACCAGACACCTTCACCTGAAGGTGCATATTGGACAACCTTCCTGAACCAGGATACCCCTGTATTTACAGGCACGGAGCGGATTGCGAAGAAAATGGAATACCCTATTGTATATGCCTGTATTAAAAGAGTTAAAAGAGGGTATTATCAAATAGAAGCAGAAGTGCTTTGCATGAATCCGAAGGAAACAAAGGATGGTGAGATATCGGAAATGCATACCCGAAGACTTGAAAAGGACATAATTGCGCAGCCTGAGGTTTGGTTATGGTCTCACCGCAGGTGGAAACATAAACGAAAGGTTGCCTGATTTGTCATATCTTTGTTGTAAGTAAAAACAATGTTAACAGGTAAGGAACTTATATTAGCCACCAGGCAATACGCTGTTGAGGATAAGGCCCAAAGCTGGTTCTATGTACTTTCTACGTTAATTCTTGCATCTGCAGCTTATGTGGGCGCAGCGCTTATTACAAATATTCCCATTCGTTTAGTACTTGGTGTTCTGGCAGGACTTATAACGGTAAGAATGTTCGTGTTGTATCACGACTTTGAGCACCATGCTATACTGAACAAGTCGGTTATCGGTAAAATAATATTCTCGGTATTTGGTATTCTTTCACTGGCCCCGGTAAGCATCTGGAAACGTTCACACGATTACCACCACAAGCATAATTCAAAACTATTTTCTTCAAGCATTGGTTCGTACCTTATCATTACCCGCGAAAAATTTGAGACACTTTCGCCCGCTGAAAAGCGTAGTTACCTTTTGTCAAGGCATCCTATTACTATTTTCTTCGGGTACTTTACCATGTTCTTTTATGGTATTTCAATGCGATCGTTTTTGAATAATCCTAAAAAGCATTACGATTCATTGATTGCTATGATCATTCACATTGCACTTATTGTTACCGTAATTTACTTTTTTGGATGGCAGGCATGGCTTTTCTCCATGTTCGTGCCATTCTTTATCTCAGGCTTCTTTGGAGACTACCTGTTTTATGCTCAACATAATTTCCCCGATGTAACATTCCATAATAATGAAGAATGGGCCTATGAAAAGGCAGCGCTCGAATCATCGAGCTTTATGGATATGGGTCCAATAATGAACTGGTTCACAGCTAATATTGGTTACCATCATATTCACCATATGAATTCACGCATACCCTTCTATCGGTTGCCTGAAGTAATGGCGGCGTTCCCTGAGCTTCAGCATCCTAAAAGAACCTCATTAGCGCCGAAAGATATTATTGCCTGCCTGAAATTAAAGGTGTGGGATTCCGCCCAGGGCAAAATGGTTGGGGTTTGATTTGCCCGCCTATTTTCGTAAATTTGTATTAACCCCAAAAATGAAAACCATGAAAAAACTTGCGTTTATTTTAGCCATATTTATTACCGGATGTACTTCAGTAATGAAACTTGATCAGCAGAAAGCAAAAGACCTGGTAGAAGCGCTTGAACAGAAAATAAATTCGGGAGACTATGCAGCCACAACCCAGTATTACGACGAGGTAATGAACAGGAATCAAACCCCTGAGCAACGTGCAGAGAACTTCAGAAAATTACATGCCGCTGTTGGCGATTTTGTATCGATGGAATGCACGTCAATTAAGAATGGAACCGATGAGAACGATATGCCTTGTGTGAATTTGGTGTACAAAATAAAACACACCAAAATAAATACAATTGAAAGCTTTACTGTTATACGCAACGAGGGCGGTTATAAGGTATCAGTACACGACATTACACAAGCATTAGATTCTACACCGCCAGTACAAACAGGTAGCTGAAGACATACGTGAACGACATAATACAAGGGTAGAACTATTCATCTATATAAAAGAAGTAATATTTTTTGCCTTCTTTTTTAGGCGCTTCTTCTTTCTTTCTCCATTCCGCAAGCGTAAGTTCTGCGTCTAATATTACATCATAGAGCTTTATAAAGGCATGTCCATTATTGTTGTAAACATGAAAGTGCATATAGGTTTCATAGTGGCCCGCATCGCCACCATCAGGTAAGGTATTGCCTGCATCAATTTCATAATAGGGTTCATCTTTTGTAGGTGTACCGAATATGGTAAGTTGTAATCCTCTGCTTCCTTTAGTAACTGAATCAAGATACTCTTCAGCAAGTTTGCATTCAGGGAAGTTGCCAATAGTTTCAACAGCAAGATTTTCGAATACAGTATCAACTTTAGTTGAATCAGTTTGCTTTAGGTTACTATTGCTTGCATTGGCAGAATAACTTAATAGGCTGAACAGAAATAAACAAAACCACAATCTGTATATCATTTTGAGTCTATTTCCGTGGATAGGTCTTAATTACTTTTTCATGCTTCAGGTTCTCATATTGAATCTGAACTTCCGTATCGGTTAAGCTTGTCACTTTCCAGCAAAAGCAACAAAAACAAGGTGTATCGGTAGGTGCGGGAAAATATTCTGCCTTATTTGTGTTGGTATTGAACAACACGATTTTACCGCGGCCCTTGCCATACAACCCATCGAACATCATCAGGTGCTTAACGGTGTCTTTATAAAAAACAGATTGCCCGTATAGTATTGTTTGCCCAGTGGCTTTTACAATCACTTCAAACGTTACAGGGTTCGCTTCTAAGTGAGTGGCCATAATATAGGTCTTGTCGAAGTCGGCATATACATAACCCAATGCAGCTACCCCTAAACTTTTTTCGGCTGAGTTAAGCATGTTACTGTCCTTGCCATGTATCAGTACTACGGCATTTGAATCGGCCCGCAGGCTTTTAACTTGCACTATGTAACCACCTTTCAGATTGTAGGTTTTGTAAACACTATCCTTAGGGCTTTTGGCTAAGCAAGTGAAGGATAAAAAAATTAAACTAATTCCGAGTAGTTTATTCATCAGCATAAAACATTTTACCGCAAAGTACGCAAAGAAAATTCACGCAAAGAACACAAAGAAATAAAGTCCACCCTAAGGGGGAGGATTTAGGTGGGGCTTTTATTTGTAATTTCGCAACCTTAAGAAAAAACAATGCTTAGAACACATACTTGCGGAGAACTAACACTAAAGAATGCAGGCCAGGAGGTAACCCTCAGTGGCTGGGTGCATAAGAACAGAGAAATGGGCGGATTGACCTTTGTCGATCTGCGAGACCGGTATGGAATTACACAGTTGGTATTCGATGCAAATAAAGATAAAGAGCTGGGAGAAAAAGCCGCAAAACTGGGCCGTGAATTTGTTATTAAAGCAAGTGGGAAAGTGGTTGAGAGAAGCAGTAAGAATGCAAAAATTACCACCGGTGAAATTGAAATAATCGTTACATCATTCGAAGTATTGAATGTTTCAAAAACTCCACCGTTTACCTTAGATGAAAATACAGACGGAGGTGAGGAACTCCGTATGAAATACAGGTACCTGGACCTTCGCCGTGAACCGATTAAAAACAATTTACTGAACCGCCACAAGGTTGCAAAAGCTGTTCGTGAATATTTAGATAGCAAAGGTTTTGCTGACATTGAAACACCTTTTTTAATCAAGAGCACGCCTGAAGGGGCCCGCGATTTTATTGTCCCTTCGCGTGTGAATCATGGTGAGTTTTATGCGTTGCCACAATCGCCGCAAACATTCAAACAAATATTAATGGTAGCAGGCTTCGACCGCTATTACCAGATCGTAAGATGTTTCCGTGATGAGGACTTACGTGCTGACAGGCAACCTGAGTTTACGCAGATCGACTGCGAAATGGCTTTTGTAGAACAGGAAGATATTCTGCAAATGTTCGAGGGCATGGTGAAGCATGTTTTCAAATCGGTACGAAATATTGAGATGGGAAATTTCCCACGCATGACTTATGCCGATGCTATGAAATATTATGGTAACGATAAGCCCGATACCCGCTTTGGTATGCTTATTCATGATATTACAGCTGCGGTAAAAGGCAAAGGATTTAAAGTATTGGATGAAGCTGAAACAGTAGGTTGTATTTCAGTTCCGAATGCTTCGGAATATTCCCGAAGCCAGACAGATGAATTGATAGAATTTGTAAAACGTCCGCAGATAGGCGCTAAAGGATTGATATATGTAAAGTATGGAACAGATGGTTCATTAAAATCATCTGTAGACAAGTTTTACACACCTGAAGATTTGAAGAAATGGGCCGATGCTGCTGAAGCAAAACCCGGCGATCTGATTTTAGTCGTTAGTGGGCCCGCTGCTATTACGCGCCGTGCATTATGTGAGCTGCGCTTAGAAATGGGCACCCGTTTGGGCTTACGTTCAAAGAGTGTGTATAAACCTTTGTGGGTTATCGATTTTCCTTTGCTGGAAGAAGATAAAGAAGCAGGCCGCTGGAATGCATGCCATCACCCATTTACATCGTGGAAGAAAGAAGATGAGCACTTTTTTGAAACAGGTGAATTAGGCAAGATACGCGCCAATGCGTATGACTTAGTAATTAACGGAGTTGAAGTAGGTGGCGGTTCTATTCGCATACACGACAGGAAGAACCAGGAGAAAATGTTCAATACACTTGGACTTAGTAAGGAAGAAGTTGAACTGAAATTTGCGTTTATATTAAATGCGTTTGAATACGGCGCTCCTCCGCATGGTGGCCTTGCATTTGGCTTAGACCGTTTTGCATCTATGACCATTGCAAACGAAGAAAATATTCGTGAGTTTATTGCCTTCCCTAAAAATAATGCCGGCCGCGATATGATGATGGATAGCCCATCGACCATTGATGCAGCGCAATTAAAGGAGTTAGGGATTAAGATTGAGGTGAAGTGATTTAGTTTTTCGCAATCAGGTTTGTGTTTTCAAAATAATTCCGTAATGTCGTCCGTTCATCTAACAATTCTCTGAAAACTTCATTGTTTGAAATAACATCAATGAATCGTACCTGTGCCTTACAAAACTCTGCAATAAGTTCTGGAAGACTCGGCATTATTACCACCACATTCCTTTTATTAGTTAATAAACCATATAATTTAGCATTCTCAGAATCGTTTGAATAGTAATTGTCGATGAAGGCCTGATCTATTATAATATACTTCTCTTTATCTTCCTTTTCATAAGACTGTATTTCATCCGTAAAATAGTATTCGGGATGATGTACTAATATAAATGCTTTGGGATGTTTGAAGAAGTTTGTCCATCTTTTGATTACACCAAAAATCTGAAAATTCCTACTTCTATACTCTTCATGAAGTTTAATAATTTTGAAGACTTTTTCGAATCTTTCAATTAGAAGGTATGAATACCATATGACACCCGAAAAAGCTTCAAATGGTGTGGAAACAGAAGAATTATTCAAATACTTCGATAAAAGCTCACTATAATCTGAAAAATTGCATCCAAGACAATTATGAGCATTTTCACTCGATTTTGGAAACGAGTCGTGAATAGAACACATTATGGATTCGTCTTTTGGAAAGGTCTCATTTCTATATACCTTGTAAGCAGATTGAAGCTTTTTTTGGGTATACTCTGCTCTTGGATTAATTTCAGGCTTTAATAACATGTTTAATTCGTTTTATCAACGTGTAAATAATTTTCCTACTTCACAATATTCACTTCAGTAGCACTGTAGGCATCAAGTGCATCAAGCTGTGATTTTATATTGTCGCTCCATTCCTGCTGGCGCGCAGCGTTCAGGCCATGGTTGGTTTCATCGTCGTATTTCTGCTCTGTTCTTTCCCACTCCTGTTCAACCTTATTGTACATATTCTGAATTACCTGGTTCATGTTACTCACCTTCTTAAAATCTTTATCTGCTATCATTTTTCTGAGCTTGCGTGCATATAGTTCTGTAATATTGAAATGCAATTGCTCATGCTTCAGCACATATTCAGAATATTGAACAATGTATGATTTCGATTTTATAAAAAGCGCTTCTACATCAAATACAAGTTGCCCGTTATTTTCGTTCGTGTAAAAGAAAATACTTGAAACAGTAAACCCAAGCGGTCCACCCTGGTGGGGCTTTGCCTTAAAATCATCTTTGGTAAGTAAAGAGTCTTTTCTCCAGACAATGGTATCGCCCTGTAGCTTTTTAATATTCGGTGCAAGGCTCGAACGTTGCGCGAAACCGGTAATACAAAGACTTAAAAATAACAGCAATACAAGCGGTTTTTGCATAATAGGGAATTGTATAACAAATTTAACATTTTATGCTGGTTTTTAGGAATATTAAAGTTTTTGCCATTTTTTTGCCTAAAACCCATATTTTTTACGAAAAAGGCATATATTCGCCATTCTTAAACCTAAAAAAACAATCAATATGTCATATTTTTTCACTTCCGAATCTGTATCAGAGGGGCATCCTGATAAAGTAGCTGACCAAATTTCTGATGCTATTCTTGATGCTATTCTGGCGCAAGACCCGAGTTCAAAAGTTGCTTGTGAAAGCTTTGTTACCACAGGCCTTGCGGTTGTAGGTGGTGAAATTAAAACCAAGGCATATATTGATGTGCAGAAGATTACCCGCGATGCAATTCGTAAAATAGGATACACCAAGGCAGAATATATGTTCGATGGTGATTCTTGCGGTGTTATTTCAACCATACACGAACAATCTCCTGATATTAACCAGGGTGTTGAAAGGACCAAGGAAGAAGACCAGGGCGCCGGTGATCAGGGTATGATGTTTGGTTATGCTTGTACCGAGACTGATAATTATATGCCGTTGGCAATTGAAATGGCTCACCTTTTAGTAAAGGAATTAGCCGCCATTCGCAGAGAAGGTAAGAAAATGAAATACTTAAGGCCTGATGCAAAATCGCAGGTTACCATTCAATACAGTGACAAAGGCAAGGCTGAACGTGTTGATACCATTGTGGTTTCTACACAACACGATGATTTTGATACCGAAGCAGCAATGTTAGAGAAGATTAAAGATGACGTACGAAACATTCTTATTCCTCGCGTTAAAAAACAACTTCCTGCTAAGGCGAGAAAACTGTTAAAGGACGATATTAAATACTTTGTGAACCCTACCGGAAAGTTTGTGATCGGTGGCCCGCATGGTGACACCGGCCTTACCGGAAGAAAAATTATTGTTGATACATATGGCGGAAAATGTGCGCACGGTGGTGGTGCATTCTCAGGTAAAGATTCTTCAAAAGTTGACCGCTCAGCTGCATACGCAGTGCGTCACATAGCAAAGAACTTAGTTGCAGCAGGTGTATCTGCCGAAGCTGAAGTGCAGGTAGCATATGCTATTGGTGTTGCACAGCCTGTATCTATTTATGTAGATACGAAAGGCACATGTAAATTGCGCGACAAAGAAGGTAAGAAAGTAAGCGATGGAGAGATATCTAAGCGTGTTGCAAAGTTATTTGACATGCGTCCGGCTGCTATTGTAAAACGTTTTGGTCTGCGTAACCCTATATTTTCTGAAACAGCGGCATACGGACACATTGGCCGTATACCTGGCACAAAGGAAGTAAATGGTAAAAAGTATGAAACTTTTACGTGGGAAAAACTTGACTATGTAGATGCAGTTAAGAAAGAGTTTGCTATAACCGAGCACAAAGAGGCCACAATAGCATAACAGAAAACCCTAATTTTATCAGAAAACAGCTCCCTTTCAGGGGGCTGTTTTCGTTTATGGGCGCAGCAAGGGCCCATTTTTGTTTATGTGGATAAGATTTTGTAACTTTATGAGTTCGTATATATCGTTTTTGAATGAAATGAGTAATAAGTACAAAATAATTCCTTTAATAGGTTTTCTCTTTCTGGGGAATTGTTTTGGAATTGCTCAAACCCAGGTGCTTCATCCAACCCCAACTCATATAGCTGTAAATAATTCTATAGCACAAACCTTAGCGACTACTAATTCCTATATAAATTATGTTGAAAATAAGGGGCAATGGTATAATAAAGTGTTGTATCAGGGCGATTTTAATGGGGGTAGGATATTCCTTGAAAAGAATGCCTTAACGTATTTATTCTTTCCTCCGGGCGGACTTGAGAGGCTGCACCCCAACCCTAATGGTAATCCGCAGGACTTTGTAAGCTGCAGTATGACCTTTCAGGCTGTGCGTATGGAATTTGAGAATAGCTTGCCCGCATCTGTTGAGGGCGGAGACCGCAAGGAATTTTACAATAACTATTTTTTAGGGAACGATAGAAGCAAGTGGGCATCGGGCGTACCTGTTTTCGGAGAGGTGAACTATAATAGCATATACCCCGGTATTTCAATAAAGGTATTCAGCGATCTGAATAATGTACGGTATGATTTTTTAATAGAACCCCATGCCGATATTACAAAATTGAAAATGCGCTTTACAGGGCAGAACTATTTATCAATGAAGGACGGACAACTTGTTATACATACTGAAATAGGAGACATAGCACAGGCAAGGCCTATAGCCTACCAGGAAGTAAATGGTAAAAAAGTGAATGTAGACTGTGATTTCGTGCTCAATAATGATGAAATTAGTTTTAACATAAAGGGGCCTTATAATGCTTCATTGCCTTTGGTAATTGACCCTACACTTGTGTTTGCAACCTTTAGCGGCTCCACAGCCGATAACTGGGGAATGAGTGCAACATACGATGCTATGAGCAATGCATATACTTCAGGAATTGCATTCAGTGCAGGGTATCCGGTAACACCGGGCGCTTTCCAGGTTACTTTTCAGGGCGGTGGTACGGGCGGTGGTAATCATTGGCCTTGGCCTGATAGTACAGGATTTGATATAGTAATTTCTAAATTTAATCCTACCGGAACAACATTGTTATTCTCTACTTATTTGGGAGGAAATGATAACGAAGAACCTCAAAGTTTAGTAGTAGATAACACCAATAATCTGCTTGTGTTAGGGCGCACATATTCAACTAATTTCCCTACAACCCCGGGTGCATATAGTAATACATCAGGCGGTGGCGCCGATCTGAGCATTACAAAATTCGATTCAAGCGGAGTCCTGCTGGCATCAACCTATGTTGGTGGTTCCGGAGATGATGGTGTAAATATTTCTGCCATTGAAAACTTTTTGGGCTCACTGAAACATAACTATGCCGACGACGGAAGAGGAGATATTGTGGTAGACAACAACAACAATGTGTATGTGGCTTCATGTACATCTTCTCCTAACTTTCCAACCACTGCAGGGGCCATTCAAAGTTCCTCACAAGGCATGCAAGATGGTTGCGCATTTAAAATGAGCTCTAACTTAACCACTATGTTATGGGGCACATACCTTGGTGGCAGTTCAGATGATGCCGCGTATAATATTGCCTTAAATTCAAAGAACGAGGCGTATGTGGCGGGTGGTACATCAAGCTCAAATTTCCCGACCACGCCTACAACCCTGCAACCTGCTTATAGCGGTGCAATTGATGGATTTGTAGTTCATCTTTCCACAACCGGCACATTATTACAATCTACCTATTTGGGTACCAGTGGCTACGACCAGGCTTTTTTTGTACAGACCGATAAGTACAACAATGTGTATGCATATGGCCAGACAAGTGGAAACTACCCAATAACAGCCGGCGTGTATTCCAATCCGAACAGCGGTCAGTTTATTCATGAAATGGACCCTACGCTTTCTAAAACAATTTTTTCCACAGAATTTGGTTCAGGCCGTGGTGTACCCGATATTGCTCCCTCTGCTTTTTTAGTAGATAATTGTTTGAATATTTACATTTCAGGCTGGGCGGGAGATTTGTATGGCTATAACGGACTTACAAGCAGTAGTATAGGATTGCCGGTTACTTCTAATGCTTACAGAAGTACACCGAACGTATTGAATAACTCATGGACAGGTAATGTTAATAATGGTGAGGACTTTTATTTTATGGTAATGCAAAAGCAGGCCTCCAGCTTGTGGTATGCTACCTATTTTGGCAGCACAGGTGGAAATAATGGAAGCCTTGCACACGTGGATGGAGGAACAAGTCGGTTTGACAAAAGGGGTGTAATATACCAGGCTATTTGCGGTGGTTGTGGCGGGTATTCCGATATTCCTACTACGCCAGGTGCCTGGTCGGCTACCAACAAAAGCCCTAATTGTAATAATGCATTGGTAAAATTTAAAATGGACCTGCTGGAAACAATAGCTTCATTTATTATCAGCCCTAATGTTACAGCAGGTTGCGCTCCATTCGCTGTTAACTTCAAAAATATTACAACCTACGGACACGCATTCCGGTGGTTCTTTGGAAATGGGGATACCTCCTCTGTTGTTTCTCCTACCTATACGTATACTAAGCCCGGTACCTACAAAGTGATGCTTATTGCAACCGATTCCACTACCTGTAATGTTACTGATACGGGATATGCCACTGTAAGAGTAGTTGTACCGCTTACATTCACTGCGCCATCAACATTTGTTTGTTTGGGTGATAGTGTTGCATTAACCACCACCACTACAGGTGCAATAGGCGCAGCTAAATATACATGGTCACCTTCCAACGGATTGAATGATACCAATACAGCATCTCCTCACGCTGCACCACTGGGTTCTGCAACATATTATGTAAGTGCAAAAGATAGTTTCTGTACGGTTATAGATACAGTACATGTTCAGGTATATACAAACACAACTAAAATTATTCCGCGCAATGATCAGTTATGTCTGGGCGATTCACTTGCCTTGACAACGGACAGTAGTTTTGTGTCGTACGTATGGTCGACAGGATCCACGGCTTCATCGATAGAGGCGCGTAACGGCGGGCCTTATTTTGTAGCCACAACTGATAAACATGGTTGTAAAGGAAAGGATAGCGTGGAGGTATTGGCGTTCTCGAAAGTGCCGCTTACAGAATTTGATACTACCATATGCCAGAATACGATTATTCATTTGTATGCCGATAGTGGCAATTATAAATACACATGGGAGCCACCATACGGGTTGAGTGCATATAACATTTATAACCCGGTTGCCAAGCCTTTCGGTAGTGTTACCTATACCGTTACGGTTACAAATGGGCCTTGTGTAAGCAAAGATTCGAGCGTTATTAAAATAAAACCAATGCCAACTGTGCAAACAATGCCAGATAGCATGATGGTGTTACCGGGACAAGTTGTAACATTAAATGCAATAGGTACGCCACCTTTTACATGGAGCCCAACTGCTGAGTTGAGTTGTACTATGTGCGCTACAACGGTTGTAAAAGTAGATAGTAATACGGTGTTTTATGTGCAGGTAGCTGATAGTGATGGCTGCAAGGCATTAGATTCTGTAATTGTTGATGTGCTCCCTACCATGTATATACCCGATGCCTTTACCCCGAATGGTGATGGCTTGAATGATGTATTCAGGCCTAAGTTTACCGGCTACAGTACTATAGAGGTTTATATATTCGACCGCTGGGGCCAGCTTATTTACCACTGGAACACATTAGATGGTGGCTGGGATGGAACCATGGCCGGCAAAAAAGTTGAGGAAGATACGTATGTATATATGTTAAAGGCTGTAACCTATTTCAACCAGGTTTATCAGAAGATTGGCAGTGTTACCGTTATCAGGTAAAGAGCTTACTTTTCTATTATCAGTTTCCCACTTCCCATCAGTTCTCCTTTTTCAGAAGTAACGCGGTACAAATAAATTCCTGATGGCTGAAGTCTCAAATCTATTTGCCCTTTAGCGGAATTTAACCGCTTATTATAAATACATTCTCCAAAAAATATTAAACACATTTATTTGGTATGTTTCCTCGTAATTCGTAATTCCTAATTCGTAATTGGCAACTCCGTTGCCAGGGTTTGGATAAACTTTTAATTCTTCATTTTTAATTTTTAATTCCGCTGTGCCGGTTGTAATGGCAGTATCTTTATAACTAAAAATAACGCCAACATTATACAGCCCCCCCTGCACCGTAACACCATATATCGAACCTCCCCAAAGAGTTAATCCACATTCTACAGGACGGTTGCCATTAGTATCTTCAAAATCAAACATATCTTTATAGCCACTTCCATTCGTATCTATGGAAAACATAAGACCATAACCAAAAGCACCTGATTGGGCCATTCCGTATAATTTATTTCCTGAAAGCGCTAAGGAACCGTAAGGGTTTTCTCCATTGGTGCCAATACTAAAATTTTGTAATACATTAAATCCACTTCCATCGGCATGAATGCCAAATAGAATCCCATCTACACCCGAGCCTCCATAAGTAGT
>Ga0206806_1042_pt1 | contig 12596 bp, 12 predicted proteins | sample Alteio_BWOrgCont_60_FD_152911 | JGI IMG/M metagenome (GOLD analysis project Ga0206806, IMG submission 152911) | Enriched cells from forest soil in Barre Woods Harvard Forest LTER site, Petersham, Massachusetts, United States -... | ecosystem: Environmental > Terrestrial > Soil > Temperate forest >... | reverse complement strand
CTTGTTCAAATGACATAATATTTAATTTAATGCAAAATTATGCCTAATAATCATTTTGATTATATAATAAACATATAGTTTTCAACAGGTCATAATTGCATTCGTTGTTAAATACAACAAAAAACAAGGAACTATTTTGTTATAATAATTGCCTGGTAATTGCAGGGCACATATTAATTGAGCTTTTGCTTATATATAGCAAGCTCTTTAGGATAAGCCAGGGTGCCTGTCGGGCCATCGTATGAGAAATAGGCACAACCATTCATTACACGCACTTTTTCTATGTATGGAAATTTAAGCTTCTGGGTATAGGTAGATTTTCCAGTATTCAGGTCTATCTTTTTTAGGTAAGTAACGCCATGCGATTCCAATCCAAAATAACAACACTGCTTATCTTCATCTACCACTATACCTCGTCTTTTATAACTACCATCATGTTCATCAAATAGCAGTGGCATGCGCCTTACATAATAATTCCCACCATCATAAACATCTATAGAATCATTTGTAAAATTGAAGATGTAAATGCTATCTCTTACAACCTTTAAAACTGTATTTACATCCTGCATTAACATAGGCAGAGCATAAGACTCGTCCCTGGCCGCACGTTTTTCATCGCCAGCTTGATTCATCGTTACATGGGCATCATTGGCTCCGGTTTCCTTACCATTAATAAATGGCCCCCAACTTACGGTTGATGAAGATAGTATCATCCCCTGTTGAGTAGCTTCCCTTTTATCCAGTTCTCCTATATCTTCAGCATTCTGCTCATTATCCGCTAACATTTTACCGTTTTCATATTGGTAAAAAACTCTGCTGGCACTATCTGACCTGGAGTGGTACCAGTAAGACACTGCAGAATGATAATTGTATTTGTGGATATGATAATAATAAGGATTCCGATACTCAACCAGGTTTTTAACAGAGGCCAGAAACTTTTCTGTTGGCATGGTAAAGGAATGAAACTTATTATCTGTTAACCGATAAAAATAAGATGAATCTTGGTGTATAGTAAACAGATATCCATGCGGTGTTTTAGCAATTCCTTCCGCTATAAATCCTAGGTTCAACTGGTTCAATTTTACAATTCCTGTTGAATCATAAACGCGTATTTGTGAATGTTTACTCACGGTATATAAAGCCCAAAGCTGATTATTTTTTAATTCAAAATCTATCAGGTTACCAGCTTCCTGAACTAGTTCAGGTTCATGCACGGCTTTTATTTCAACTCCACCTAATTGGGTGGCTTCCTGCTGAAGAATAAAAACCAGTTTAATAGTATCTGCTATATCAATGTTGCTAATAACTTTTCGTTGTCCTTTATATCCAATAAGTGTAGCACTTAGTGTTGCAGGTACGCTGGTTCTGAATATAAACTTACCATTTATATCTGTTGTAGTGCCGGTTTTGTTGTTTTCATTCTGAACCGTGGCAAAAGCTACTGCTCTTCCGTTTGTATCTTTTACAATGCCTTTTATTACTACTTCCCGGGTTTGGGAATATAGAATGGAATTAGCTGATAAAAAGACAATAAGTAAAGCAAAATAGTTGCGTAGCATGCGGTTCATGCTTCAAATCTAAGGGTTTTATGGGATATTTATTGATTAGCGAATGACGATTTTTGATTTCAGATATCTATTCACTTACCACTTTCATTAAATCCATCCACTTCGTTTTTCCGTATCTTAGCACAATGAGAATAGCTATTGTAGGCACAGGTATAGCAGGTATGGGTTGCGGTCATTTTCTAAAGGATAATGCAGAGATATTTTTTTATGAAAAGAACGACTACGCAGGTGGCCATACCAATACTATTACGGTGGATGAAGATGGGCAGAAAGTGCATATCGACACGGGCTTTATGGTATTTAACCATGTTACCTATCCTAACCTGGTAAAACTGTTTAACGAGTTAAACGTGCCCACTTTTAAAACAGATATGTCGTTCAGCGTGCAGCACGTGCCAAGCAAACTAGAGTATTGCGGATCGGGCATCAACGGACTTTTTGCACAACGTAAAAATATTTTCAACTTGCGGCACATTAAAATGCTTAAGCAGATAGGCCGTTTTAATGAGGAAAGTATTAAAATATTGGATAACCCCCAATATGCCAATCGTACATTGGATGAATACATAAAAGAAAAGGATTTTGGGCAGGATATGCTGTGGAAGTATATTATCCCTATGAGTTCGGCCGTATGGTCTACCCCTATGGATAAGATGCTGGATTTCCCGATACAAACGTTGGTTCGCTTTTTTTATAACCATGGCTTTTTGGGATTAAATACCCAGCACCAATGGTATACCGTTACAGGCGGGAGCAAGAGCTACAGGGATATTATCATGGCTCCGTTCAAGGACAAAATATTTTTAAATGATCCCGTGCTTAAAGTATCGCGCAGGAATAATAAGGCCTTTGTTACTACCCAAAGTGGCGAAGAAGCTGAGTACGACAAAGTGATAATAGCTTCGCATGGAGACGAAGCGCTAACGATGCTCGAATCTCCTACATTCGATGAAAAGCGCTTATTGGGTAACTTTCATTACCAAAAGAATGTGGCCACGCTACATACCGATGAATCTATCATGCCAAAAAATAAAAGGGTATGGTCATCATGGAATTATAGGGTAGAAGAAAAGAATGACAAAATGGAGGCATCGTGTATTTATTGGATGAATAGTCTGCAAAAAGTATCGAAGAACAAGAATTATTTTGTCTCCATTAACGATCCGGGGAATGTAGATAGAAGCAAAGTGATTAAAGTAATCGACTATACTCATCCGTTGTTTGATATAGGGGCAGTTAAGGCCCAGGGTGAATTACAATCATTAAATAAAACCGGCCCGGTATATTTTTGCGGAAGCTACTTTAAATACGGCTTTCACGAAGATGCATTAACATCGGCAGTTGATTTGTGTAAGAACTTATTGAGCGGAGATTTAACTGCAGAGAACGCCAAGCAAACAGCCACGCAAAAAGCATGAACTCAAGCCTTTACATATGTAACCTGATGCATAACAGGATGGAGCCGAGGCCACATAGGTTCAATTACGACGTGTTTATGTTTTGGCTCGACCTGGATGAGATAGATGCTATTGCGAAAAAATACATTCTCATTAGCCGCAACCGCTTCAATTTTTTTAATTTTCGCGATTCAGACCACCTGCAGTTACCTGCAAATGATCCTGACAAAACGAAAAATGTAAAGCATCAGATACTTGATTACCTGAATTCCCAAAACGTACAAGCAGCTAATCCTAAGATATTTCTGCTAACTAACTTGCGCACTTTAGGGCACCAGTTTAATCCTGTGTCGTTTTACTTTGTTTATGAAAATGATAAGCCCTTGTGTAGCGTGGCAGAGGTATCCAATACTTTTGGCGAGATGAAGCTATTTTTGCTAGGTAAAGAAACTTTAACCGATAATGTGTTTACGTATCAAACAAAAAAGTATTTTTACGTATCACCTTTCATTGATCACGACGTGGACTTTGCTTTTCAACTACATGTGCCCTCTGATAAACTTAACCTGCGTATTGATGATTACCGCGATGGGAAACGATTTTTCATTGCTACCCTTACTGGGCAAAAAAAGAAACTTACCCAGGCAAGGTTGTTTTGGTATTCGGTCAGATTCCCTTTTATTACGCTAAAAGTGATAAGCCTAATACACTGGAACGCTATGATACTCTGGCTAAAAAAGATACCATACCGCAAAAAAGGAGACAATATTGAACTGCAAAAGGACGTATTACGTAAATATCCTCAAAGCTAATTGATATGCAAAGCATTGCACTAACAGCAAAAAGAACCTGGTACGAAACAATGGTGTTGAAGTTCGTAGCCAATATGGATAAAGGAAGTTTAACCCTTACCATGCCAAACGGAGAAACTATTTATGCAGGCAGTGGAGAAGGAAATATTACTGCTTCGATCACTATTACAGATAAGCGATTTTTTGAGAAATGCGTTTTATTTGGAGATATAGGCTTTGGCGAGGCATATATGCTGGGTTACTGGCACACCGATAATATTACCAATGTTATAAAATGGTTCTTGCTTAATGTAGATAGCGCACCCTCCATATCAGGCACCAAGGTTAAAGCGGGAGCACTCAACCTTCTTAAACTGTTTAACCGCGTTGGGCATATCAGACGTAAAAACGATATGGACAGGGCTAAAGAAAATATATCGGAACACTATGATTTGAATAATGACTTCTTCAAGCTTTTTCTCGATCCGAGCATGACGTATTCCAGCGCATATTTTAAGGAAGAAGGGCTAAGCTTACAGGAGGCACAAATGGCAAAGTATCAAAACCTTTGCGAAAACCTTAAGTTAAAATCTACTGATCATGTGTTAGAGATAGGATCCGGCTGGGGTGGTAATGCCATTTTTATGGCTAAAAAATATGGCTGCAAAGTAACTACCGTAACCATATCAGAAGAACAGTATAAGCTTGCAAAGGAACGCGTAGAGAAAGAAGGCCTGTCTGATAGAATAGATTTAAAATTAGCAGATTACAGAACCCTCGATGGCCAGTTCGACAAGATAATTTCCATTGAAATGTTAGAGGCTGTAGGACATGAATTTTTGGATGCTTACTTTAAGAAATGCAATGACCTGCTAAAGCCTAAGGGCATACTGGGATTCCAGGTTATAACAAGCCCCGATTCGCGTTACGATAGCATTCGCAAAGGTGTTGACTGGATACAAAAACATATTTTCCCGGGTACTTTATTACCGTCTGTATCGGCTATTAATGCTTCCATTAACCGCACCGGAGAACTTACGTTGATGAACCTTAAAGAGTTTGGCCTGCACTATGCGCTCACTTTAAAAATGTGGAGAGAAAGGTTTGAGGAACAAGTAAATGAGGTTAAAAAGTTGGGTTTCGACGAGGTGTTCATCCGCAAATGGAATTACTACCTGAGTTACTGCGAAGCTGCCTTTGCTATGCGCAACATTTACGTTATGCAAATGGTTTATGCCAGGCCAAATAATTTGGAAATATAGGTCCCGTAATTACGAATCAGTCAATTAGGATCTTTGTTCCCAGCACTACCTCAGAAAAGAGTAACTTTGTAATATGAAAGGACTTAAAAATATAATAACGGTAGATAAAGGAATAATGGGAGGGCAGCCGGTATTTAAAGATACTCGTGTTCCCATAGAATCGTTATTTATGCACCTTGAAAAAGGAGTCTCGGTAAACGAGTTTTTAAGCGACTTCCCTACGGTTAAAAAGACCCAGGTAATTGCAATACTCGAAATAGCAGAGAAATTACTATCTTCAAGTAAAATAGAAAAAATCGTTGAAACTATTGCTTGACGAAAACCTTCCAAAACGCTTGAAGGAAACCTTGTCGTTTCATCAAGTTTATACCGTGCGCGAAATGGGCTGGAACGGAGTGAAAAATGGAAGGCTTTTGAAGAAAAAACTTGCACCCGGTCCACATGAATTGAACTAATTATTAATTAAATAAATATGCCCGTTACACTAGTTGGTCCACATCCTGTTAAATTAAAAGAAGGAGATAAAGCCCCTGATTTTACTGCTATAGATCAGGATGGTAAAACTGTATCATTAAGCGACTTTAAAGGCAAGAAAGTGGTGCTCTATTTCTATCCAAAAGACGATACCCCCGGCTGTACAGCCGAATCGTGCAACCTGAGGGATAATTATTCGGGCCTAAAGAAAAATGGATATGAGATTTTAGGAGTGAGCGCCGACAGTGTAAAATCGCACAAAAAGTTTGAACAAAAATTTAAACTGCCCTTCCCTTTATTGGCAGATACCGATAGAAAGATAATAGATGCTTACGGGGTTTGGGGCAAAAAGAAATTTTGGGGCAAGGAGTTTATGGGTATTGTACGCACTACCTTTATTATTGATGAGAAAGGCAAGATAGAGAAGGTTATAAAAGAGGTGGATACCGAGAACCATACAGAGCAAGTGTTAGCTAAGTAATACCTTAAATCCTTCAAGAACTTGAAAAAATTTGAAGACAGTTTAAGTACTGCTGTTTTTACAACAAAATTCGTTGTAAAAGAAAATAAGGAAATTACTTATGTTTCACACGATGAGGATGATGGATCGTGGCAATTTCATAGTAATGATAAATGGGAAGACTACAGCAAGGTTGCTATGGTTTTGAGCCTTGATGAGATAATAGAAATTGACCCTACTGTTCTTGAAATCGCCGACCTACCTTATGACTATATTGCAACAAGGCGATCAAAGCAAGATAAATGGGTAATTCAAAAGAAACCAGATTAAGACATGCCTGTAAGCACTTTCTTGCCCATTTTCCAATATTTTAGTATATTTGCGTATCTAAAACCTTAGGGAGAAATATTATAAGGAGATGTCGGAAAAAGAATTGATAAAGTGTTCCTTTTGCGGAAAAGACAAGAAAGATGTCTTTATGATGATAGGTGGCCTCAACGGGCACATCTGCGATCAATGTGTTTCCCAGGCCCAAAAGATAGTTGAAGAGGAATATAAGGTACGTACCGATAATAAGAAGATACAGCTTGTTAAGCCCACCGAGATAAAGCAAATGCTTGATGAGTATATGATCGATCAGGACGAGGCTAAGAAGGTGATGTCGGTTGCGGTATACAATCACTATAAAAGGATATTACAAAAAAGCAACAAGGAAGCCGATGCCGATAAGGACGATGTAGAAATTGAAAAGTCGAACATTGTACTGGTGGGAGAAACGGGAACAGGTAAAACCCTGCTTGCCCAAACCATAGCGCGCATACTTAATGTGCCTTTTTGCATTGCTGATGCTACGGCATTTACCGAAGCCGGTTATGTAGGCGAGGACGTAGAGAACGTATTAGTAAGATTATTACAGGCTGCCAACTACGATGTGGCTGCGGCTGAAAAAGGAATAGTATTTATTGACGAAATAGATAAGATAGCCCGTAAAGAAGGCGATAGCCCCTCTATTACCCGTGATGTAGGCGGAGAAGGTGTTCAGCAGGCATTATTAAAAATGCTGGAAGGTTCTATAGTTAACGTGCCCCCACAAGGCGGCCGTAAGCACCCTGAACAAAAGACCATTCCTGTAAATACAAAAGAGATATTATTTGTATGCGGTGGCGCATTTAACGGTATAGAAAAGAAGATAGCACGCCGGGTTCAGTCACATACCATTGGTTACACCAATCCTACCGAAGAATTAGAAGTGGACCGCGATAACCTGTTGCAATATATTTCTCCTGAGGATCTTAAGAGTTTTGGTTTGATACCTGAGCTTATAGGCAGGTTGCCTGTTATTACCTTCCTTAACCCTTTAAGCAGGGAAAGCCTGAAGCGTATACTCACCGAGCCAAAGAATGCATTAATAAAACAATACATCAAGCTATTCAGGATAGACGGTGTGAAATTAAGTATCGATAAAGCTGTGCTCGACCTTATTGTAGATAAGGCAGTAGAATATAAACTTGGCGCCCGTGGCTTACGTGCTATTTGCGAGGCTATACTTACCGATGCCATGTTTGAAACACCTGCGACCCCCCAAATAAAGGAATTGCACGTAACCCTTCGTTACGCAAAGGAAAAGATACAACGCTCTTCTGCGCTTAACAGGTTAAAAGCTGCATAAGCTTAAAATCCATTACATTTGTATTTCAAAGGGATAGATGAAAATTATCTTCATTACGTCTTATTAAATACAAACACTCAATCAAATTAACATGAAACCAGTTTATATAGTTCTTATCGCCATATTAGGCTTTTTCCTCATCATTTTTATGTGGGTAAAAGGCATCTATAATAATATAGTAACCCAGGACGAGGCTGTTACCGCACAATGGCACCAGGTAGAAACCCAATACCAGCAAAGAATGGACCTTATCCCAAACCTGGTAAATACAGTTAAGGGTTATGCTAATTTCGAAAAGTCAACCCTTACCGATGTAATAAATGCAAGGGCAAAAGCTACTTCAGTTACTATCGACCCGAGCCACATGACACCTGAAAATATGCAACAGTTCCAGGCAGCGCAAGGGCAGTTAAGTTCTTCTTTGTCTCGCTTACTTGTAACTGTTGAGCAATATCCTGACCTGAAAGCCAACCAAAACTTTTTAGAACTGCAAGCTCAATTAGAAGGTATGGAGCACCGCATAGCTACCGAGCGCCGCCGTTTTAACGAAGTGGCGCAAGACTTTAATACTTACATCCGCCGCTTCCCACAAAACATATTTGCAGGAATGTTTGGCTTCCAGACAAGGGCTTATTTCACCTCTGATGAGGCTGCATCTAAAGCCCCTGAGGTTAAGTTTTAAGCAGTAACTTTTGCGGCATTAAGCTGCTTGTGTACCTTTAATGAAAGGCTCATTAAAAGTATTTTAGGATTGGCATTGCGTTCAATGGCATGATACGCTCTGGATAACTCTTCTGCAATTGCTGCACCACTTTCAAAAGCAACATAAGGCGCAAACTTTTTTAAAAAGTCCTCCTCGCTTTGCCTTGGCCTTATGGGGAACTCGGTATTCAGCAACATGCTTTGGCGGATAAGTTTAATAGAATAGGAGAAGAATTGCTTCTGTTTTTCCCGCCCTATACCTGCCATTTCGGTTATCCATTCCGATAGCTTTTCTCCGTCCAGCCTAAGGCACATGCGCATCCACGACTGAAACTTTAAAGAAAGAAATTCCGAATCTTCTTTTTCTTCCGCTAATATTTTAGCAAGCCTGTAATTGCCATCCGATGCTTGTGCAATATAATTAGCAGTATCTTCGGCCAGGCCATTTTTCATAAGGGTAGCAGCGAGCTCATTTTCATTTATACGCGGCACCTTGGTTATCTGGGTCCTCGATAGAATGGTAATAGGCAATTGCGTGCTTTCTGTTATCAGGAAGAATAACGTTTTATCCGGTGGTTCTTCCAGCACCTTTAATATTTTGTTGGCTGCAACCAGGTTCATTTTTTCAGCCATCCACATGATCATAACCTTGTAGTTGCCTTCATAAGAAGTAAGGCTAAGCTGGTGCAGAATGTCTTTACTCTCGCCTACGGCTATCACCATCTGCTTGTTTTCTGCCTCCAGGTATTCCATCCAGTCGCTGAGCGATAGGTATGGGTTTTGCAAAAAAGCTTCTTTCCACTTTACAAATACATCGGTGCTTTTCTCTACTTCTTTAGATAGTGCAAGCGGGTAAACAAAGTGCACATCGGGGTGAGAGAGCTTAGATATTTTATTGCATTGTGCGCATTTGCCGCAGGAGTCGGTTGGAGTTTTATCGGTGCAAAAAAGATACTGCACATAAGCCAAAGCAAGAGCAAGTGCGCCATTACCTTCAGGGCCTAACAAAAGTTGTGCATGGCTGATACGTCCTTCGTTTATGGACTGTATCATAGATTCCTTATGGTGCTGCTGGCCAACTATCCTGCTAAACTGCATGCTTAATTTTTCTTTGTCTTCTTTTCGTCAAGGTGTAATGTGTGCCCCATCTTGTCTCTTTTGGTTTGCAGGTAAAAATGGTTGTGCGGGTTCGACTCCACTTCCAGTGGCACATTCTCAACTATCTCAAGTCCGTATCCAAGCAAGCCAGCCCTCTTTTTAGGATTGTTGGTCATCAATCGTAGTTTAGAAATATTGAGGTTGCGCAGTATTTGTGCACCAACACCGTAATCGCGTTCATCCATCTTAAAGCCCAGTTCTATGTTTGCTTCCACGGTATCGCGTCCTTCTTCCTGCAGTTTATAGGCACGCAGTTTGTTTAACAATCCAATGCCTCTGCCTTCCTGGTTAATATATACTATGGCTCCTTTGCCTTCTTTATTGATAGCCTCCATAGCCTTGTGTAATTGCGATCCGCAATCGCAGCGCAGAGAGCCAAATATATCGCCCGTAACACAAGATGAGTGCATGCGGACTAATACAGGCTCATCCTTTTTCCAAGTGCCTTTTACAAGAGCAAGATGCTCCTGGTCGTTCGTTGTCTGGCGGTAAGCTATCAGTTTAAAATCTCCCCATTGGGTAGGCATTTTTACTTCAATATCCTTGGTGATAATACTTTCCTTTTCCAGCCTGTATTCTATAAGGTCTTTTATAGATATGATCTTAAGGTCGAATTTCTTGGCTGTCTCTAAAAGCTGTGGCAGACGGGCCATAGTGCCGTCTTCGTTCATTACTTCTATAAGTGCGCCCACAGGTTCAAATCCTGCAAGGCGTGCCAGGTCAATAGCTGCTTCGGTATGTCCTGCCCTTCTTAATACTCCGCCCTTCATAGCACGCAAGGGGAATATATGTCCCGGGCGACCAAAATCAGATGCTTTGGTAGATGTATAAGCAAGCGCCTGTATGGTCTTGGCCCTGTCGTGTGCAGATACACCGGTAGTGCATCCATGCCCTATCAGGTCAACCGATACTGTAAAAGGAGTTTGATGCAGAGATGTATTTTCTGTCACCATCATATCCAGGCCAAGGTCGTGACAGCGGCCTTCTTCAATGGGTGCACAGAGTAATCCCCTGCCATGCTTTACCATAAAGTTCACTATTTCGGGGGTAATGTTGCGGGCAGCGGTGATAAAGTCGCCTTCGTTCTCTCGGTCCTCGTCATCCACTACAATAACAAGTTTGCTTTTTTTTACATCCTCTATTGCCTCTTCTATTTTGTTGAGTTTGTTTGCCATAGATCTATTATTAAACGGTCTCTGACCGCGATTTATAAATGGGTACGTTAGAACAAGCCTCACCATACATAATACTTTTAACAAAGGGCTTAAGCCTGTTGGTGGCCTCTACAAAAGCGGAGGCAGGTATTTCAATATCCCCGCAGCCTTTTATCATCACACGTTTGTCCTTGTATTGTTCAGGCTTCAGTTTATCTACAATAGCATCATGAAACAGAATAGCCTCTAATGTTTCAGGGCTACCGCAGACTACCTTAGCGGCATAAGGCTGTAACTCAGAGGAGATCAACATATAGGCCCAGGTTGGAATAATAGCATCAGCAGTAGAGGTAATAGCCACAAACTTGCCCTTGTATTTGGTCCAGTCCTCGGTTTTTACAAATTGCCTAAAGTCCTTTTCTTTCAATATAAGTCCCTCGAAAAGATGGTCCTTCATATCTATTATAACACGCTCACCTTTAGAATAAAAATCCTTCAGGTCTATAGATTCCAAACCGCTTTCGGCTACCTTATTTTTTATGGTTTCTGTTTCGTCAATCATAGCAGGTGCAAAGTTAGTCTTTATTCTATTTACTAATACTATGGCGTTCCCCCGAGTACTCGGGGTCGGGCTGCTACGGGCTCGCTAACGCTCGGCCTCAGGTATGGGTCTGCCTTCGGCACCCTTCGCATCCCTAACGCAAATCCCTCTCCTCGCAGGAGAGGGAAAGGGGTGAGGTCGTAAAGGGCTTTTTTGTCCCCTTCCGGAAGGGGCAAGGGGTAGGGAAAACCCGCTCATTTTTTCATGCGTCCCTTTTGTTAAATTAACAATAGAATTAACAACAAACTCCCTCACACATCCCTTTACTGGCAAGGCTTTTATTGTTAAATACAATAATTTACAATAAAAATAATATAATCTATTAATAATCAGTGTATTGCAATAATTGCAGACAAATACAGATTTTTACCTAATAATTACCTGGCAATTATTCTATAAAGTGTGTTGCCAAAAAGCATATGCTTCTTAAATCTTCATCTTGATTTAAATACGTTAATAACTCTTAGACAACTCAAATTAACTCTGAATTACTTTTAATTACATTTGTTTAATAATTCCGGAGAGCATGAAGGTGAAGGAACCATTATTTGACTATATAAGTTCTAATGTCAAGTACCAAATTAAAAACGAGCACTGCTTAACTGCTCTTGATAAGATAGAGGATGGCAAATTTGATCTTATTATTACATCGCCTCCTTATAATGTTGGTAAGTCATACGAGACAAAGACAAGTATTGAAAAATATCTTGAAACACAAGAGGAGATTATTGCTGAGCTAGTAAGAACTCTTTCAGATAAAGGAAATTTATGCTGGCAAGTAGGCAACTACGTTGATAAAGGCGAAATCTTTCCTCTTGATATTTTTTACTATCAAATTTTTAAAAAACACGGACTTCAACTGCGTAACCGTATTGTTTGGCACTTCGGGCATGGACTTCATGCTTCGAATCGCTTTAGCGGACGGTATGAAACAATACTTTGGTTTAGTAAAACAGATGATTATATTTTCAATCTGGATAGTGTCCGCGTCCCTTCAAAGTATCCTGGGAAAAGACATTTTAAAGGCCCAAAGAAGGGATTGCCATCCGGCAATCCTTTAGGTAAAAACCCTTCTGATATTTGGGAAATAATTCAGCAAGATTGGGATAGAGGAATGTGGGATATTCCTAATGTAAAATCAAATCATCCTGAAAAAGAAAACCATCCTTGTCAATTCCCTATAGAATTGGTTGAGCGTTGTGTGCTTGCATTAACTGATGAAGATAGTTGGGTCCTTGATCCGTTTGCAGGGGTTGGTTCGACAGTAATTGCCGCAATCAAAAATAACAGGAGTGCAATTGGCATTGAAAAGGAAGCTGAATATTGCAAGATAGCCCAGCAAAGAATAAAGGATTTCAAT
>Ga0206806_1149_pt1 | contig 12775 bp, 12 predicted proteins | sample Alteio_BWOrgCont_60_FD_152911 | JGI IMG/M metagenome (GOLD analysis project Ga0206806, IMG submission 152911) | Enriched cells from forest soil in Barre Woods Harvard Forest LTER site, Petersham, Massachusetts, United States -... | ecosystem: Environmental > Terrestrial > Soil > Temperate forest >... | reverse complement strand
GGTACGTTTAAAAAAATTGACGGTACTGTAGAGACCGAAGGAGATGATATGGCTACAGCCAAGATAAAATTTTCGGCAGATGTAGATTCTATCTATACTCACAATGAACAGCGCGACGGGCACTTGAAATCACCGGATTTTTTCGATGTAGCTAACCACCCGCAAATAAGTTTTGAAAGCACGAGCTTCCAGAAAAAAGACAGCGAAAATTTCACATTGAATGGTAATCTTACGATGCATGGCGCTACGCACCCTGTAACGCTGGATGTGGAATATGGCGGTACTATCAAGGACCCATACGGTAATACACGTGCAGGATTTACCGTGAGCGGTAAAATAAACCGTAAAGAATGGGGACTTACGTATAATGGCCCAACTGAAGCCGGTGGACTGATGCTGGGTGAAGATGTGAAAGTAAGCGCTAATGTGCAGTTTTTGAAAGGATAATGCAAGTATGCGTTTTATATAAAATTGACCTGCCTAATGGCGGGTCAATTTTATTTTAGGGAACGTGCTATGGATAAAGTTCTTACAGGTGAAGCTATGATGGATGAGGAATCATTCTTAACTTCGGGACTATTAACGGATATAACTATGCTTTTTAGAGGAAAGACCGCATTTATTACCGGAGCCAGCCGGGGTATTGGTGAAGCCATAGCGCTTCGCCTGGCCAGGGAAGGCGCGAATATAGTTATTGTAGCCAAGTCAGTGACCGAGGATACGAGGCTGGGCGGAACGATATATTCGGCTGCAAAGAAAGTAAATGAGGCAGGCGGTAAAGCCCTGGCTGTAAAATGTGATATAAGGAATGAGGAGGAAGTACTGGCCGCGGTACAGCAGGCAATAACTGTTTTTGGTGGTATAGACATACTGGTTAACAATGCATCAGCAATATCACTGAGCAACACAGAGGATATGGAAATGAAGCGGTTCGACCTGATACATGATATCAATGTGCGGGGTACTTACCAGGTGACCAAGCACTGTGTGCCGTTCCTGAAAAGGTCTGAAAACCCGCATATACTTACATTGTCACCACCCATAGACCTGAACCCGCAATGGATGGAACCTTATGTGGCCTACACCATAAGCAAGTATAATATGAGCATGATGACACTGGGGTGGTCACTGGAATTCAGGAAGTATGGTATTGCGGCCAATTCTTTATGGCCTGTGACGACCATTGCTACCGCTGCTGTGCAAAATTTACTGGGCGGTGATACGCTGATGAATATGAGCCGGAAGCCGGAGATACTTGCTGACTGCGCCTTTCATATACTGAGGCAATCTGCAAAGGAGTGCAACGGGCACCTGTTCCTGGATGAAGATGTGCTGAAAGCCGCAGGTGTAACTGACCTGGAGCAATATGCAGTAAAGCCGGGAGGGCCATTGCAGAAGGATCTATACGTTAGTTAAGTTAAAAGTCAAAAGTTAAAAGCAAAAAGTGGTAGTACATACTTGCTCTCAATTGGGGGGGATTAGCAGGTGATTTTGGGTGTTGAGGAAGAGGCATGTGGTTTTTTACCTAATATTGCTTTAAACTTTATTCCTTGGGACCGATACTTTCTATACAGCATATTTCAAAATCTTATGGGCCGATACAGGCATTGAAGGATGTATCTTTTGATGTGCCGGATGGTTCGGTATATGGTGTGCTGGGACCTAATGGCAGCGGCAAGACCACGCTGCTGGGCATCTTGCTGGATGTATTGCTGGCTAACGCAGGTAGCTACAGTTGGTTTGGCGGTATGCAGCCTGACCAGGCCCGCCGGCAGATAGGCTCCCTGCTGGAAACGCCTAATTTTTATCATTATCTCTCTGCATATAATAACCTGGAAATAACTGCGGCTATCAAGGGCCGGGGTCTTGAGGATCGTATTCGTGTATTGCAGCAGGTAGGCCTTTTTGAGCGGAAGGACAGCAAATTCCAGTCGTTCTCCCTGGGTATGAAGCAGCGGCTGGCCATCGGTGCAGCCCTGTTGGGTAACCCCAAGGTGCTGGTGCTTGATGAACCTACAAATGGACTGGACCCTGCCGGCATTGCAGAGATAAGGGAGCTGATACGTGCACTGAACAAGCAAGGCATCACTATTATCATAGCCAGCCATCTGCTGGATGAAGTGGAAAAAGTATGTACGCATGTGGCCATACTGAAGAGAGGTACTCTGCTGCTGAACGGCCCTGTGGAAGAGGTATTGCACAGTGAAGACCAACTGGAAGTAAGGGCTGATGATATTACCGCACTGCAGGAAGCGCTGCAGGCAATGAACGGCATCAGGAAAATACGGCTTTATGACGGGACATTACAGCTTGCCTGCAATGAAGATATAACTGCTGCACAGGTCAATGAATATTGCATAAGCAAGGGTATTGTGCTTTCGCACCTGGTGCTGAGGAAGAAAAGCCTGGAAGCAAAGTTTATGGAGCTGACTAATTAAGTCAAAATTTAAAAGTGAAAACCAGGAAGTCAAAAGCATAGTGTTCGCCGGCAGATACAATTGGAAATGAATATTACAGCACATGAAATAAAATTACGGGAAGCGACGATGAGTGACGCAGCTTTACTCAGTCATTGGGATAAACAAAAGCACGTTATTGATGCGGACCCGAATGGCGACAGGGACTGGACGGTGGAACTGAAGTACAAACCTGAATGGAGACAATTGCTGATAGCGGAACTGGACTACAGGCCAATAGGTTTTATACAGGTAATAGACCCGGAAAAAGAAGAAACGCAATACTGGGGTAAGGCAGGGAGTGGCATAAGAGCAATAGATGTACGGATAGGTGAAAGCAGTGACCTGGGCAAAGGATATGGTACACTGATGATGAAGGAGGCTATAGCACAATGTTTTGATAACGATGCAGTAGATACTATACTTATTGACCCGCTGGAGACGAACGATAGGGCAAGGAAGTTTTATGAAAGGATGGGTTTCAAGTTTGTAGAGAACAGGCGATTTAATGAAGATAATTGTGCAGTGTACCGGATGATGCGTAATGAATGGGAAAATATAAAAAAGCAGTGATGACCATATTTTTTAAAATCAATATTTTATGAATAATATATTGTCAATAGAATGGTTGAAGATAAAAAGGTACCGCACCTTCTGGATACTGATGGGGCTTTTTCTTTTGCTATTGCCCTTGTGGAATTATGAGATAGCGACAGGCGTTATCAAGCTTGGGGGCAATGGTAAGAACGGCATCAATTTATTAAGCACTGCTTATGCTTTCCCGGAAGTATGGGGTAATCTTGGTTTTTGGGGTAGCTTTTTTGTGAACTTCTTATCTATTCTCGTCATTATTCTCACTACCAATGAATATGCTTACCGTACCAACAGGCAAAATATTATAGATGGGTGGAAACGAATGCAGTTCTTTCATGCCAAGGTATTGCTGGTGATCATATTCAGTGTTGTCATCACATTATTTCTATTCATATTGGGGGCTATAGCCGGGAGGGTTAATTCCGGCTCGTTTGCTAATTTATTCTCAGAGTTCCAGCAGGTAGGGTATTTCTTTATATTATCACTTGACTATATGGGATTTGCCTTGCTGCTTGCCATATTGGTACGTCGGAGCGGGCTGGCAATAGGGATATTTTTATTGTATTCGATGATCATTGAGAATATCCTCCGTTTTTTGATCAATCACTATACAGATAAGCCATATGGCAATTTACTGATGCTGCAAAGCAGTGATGAATTGCTGCCTTTTCCCCTTATGAAAATGGCGAAAGCAATGATGGCGGGTGCGCCTACTTTATCAATGACGGTATACGCTTCTGTGGCCTGCGGGTGGTGTATTATCTATTATTTTATCTGCCGCGCTGTATTACTCCGCAAGGATTGGTAATTTTGCGGCAATGAAAACGCAAATGCCGCTTATTCTTATTACTAACGATGATGGTATCACTGCTCCCGGTATCAGGGCGCTGGTAGATGCTGTAAAAGACCTGGGAAGGGTAGTAGTAGTGGCCCCGGACAGCCCGCAGTCGGGCATGGGGCATGCGATAACCATTGGCGACCCACTGCGGCTGAATAAGGTAGATGTATTTCCGGGTATAGAATCGTGGCAATGCAGCGGCACTCCTGCTGACTGCGTAAAACTGGCAAGGGACAAGATACTACATGCCAAGCCGGATATATGCCTTAGCGGTATCAATCATGGCGCCAACCACTCCATCAATGTTATTTATTCAGGCACTATGAGCGCTGCGATGGAGGCGGCTATAGAAGGCGTGCCGTCAATAGGCATTTCTTCTCTTGACTATAAATTTGATGCGGACTTTGCAGTGGCAAAGCAGGTGGTGCGGGAACTTACCCAGCGCATGCTGGCCCAAAAAATGCCTGACCATATACTGCTGAATGTAAATGTACCGATAGCCACGCCGGAGACATTCAAGGGTATGAAGATATGCAGGCAGGCGCATGCAAAATGGGCGGAAGAATTTGATCACCGGGTAGATCCGCGTGGTAAGGATTATTACTGGATGACCGGCAAATTCATGAACCTGGACAAAGAGCCAGGCACGGATGTGGAGGCGCTGAAAGCGGGCTATGCATCCATAGTGCCGATACGGATAGACTTTACTGATATGAAGACCAAAGAATGGTTAGGCAGGGAATGGAAGGATATGGCTTAGTCATAAGTAATAAGTAGAAAACTGTTGCTTAACTCTTAAGGTTTCGCAAATAGCTGATGGGTTAGGCTCAAATAAATTGGAAAAGGATAATAAAATAAAATCAATCAATGGTCTATAAAGTTATCGGCCTCATGTCTGGCAGCTCAATGGATGGGCTGGATATAGCCTATGTACAGCTGGAAGAAGTAAGGGGGCAATGGCGCTATGAGATACTGCAGGCGGATTGTATCCCTTATACCGAAAAATGGTGTGCAGACCTGAAACAGGCGCCCAATATGCATATGGCCGATCTGCTGAGACTAAACACCAGTTATGGGAGATATACCGGTGAAAAAGTAAATGAATTCATGGACCGGCATGCGCTTGGCCACAAAGTACACTTTATAGCATCGCACGGGCATACGGTTTTTCACGAGCCGGAAAATAATACTACCTGCCAGATAGGTGATGGGGCAACGATAGCCGCTGTAGCTAAACTGCCGGTGATCAGTGATCTGCGGGCAATGGATGTGGCGCTGGGCGGGCAGGGAGCGCCGATAGTACCGATAGGGGATAAGCTACTGTTTGCCGGGCATGACTACTTACTGAATATAGGTGGCATAGCTAATATCACCGTGCCGCATAACGATACGCTGCTGGCCTATGATGTATGCCCGGCAAACCAGGTGCTGAATGCCCTTGCCGAGCGGGAAGGAAAAAGTATGGATGCCGGTGGCGCCATGGCAGCACAGGGCGTATTACTGCCTGATGTGCTTGATGAGCTGAACAGTGCTCCTTATTATGCACAACAACCGCCGAGGTCACTCAGTAATGAGGCTGCGCGCGACCTGGTATTCCCGCAACTGTTAGAAAGCGAACATACAAATTATGACCTGCTACATACGGCTACTGTACATATAGCGCAGCAGGTAGCAATAGCTGTGAGCAATCATCCTCATGGTAAGGAGCAGGCTACAATTTTAGTGACAGGCGGCGGTGCGTTCAATGCTTTTCTTGTACTGCAACTGGAGCAATTATTAGCGCCTTATAAAGTAACTGTTGTAGTGCCTGACGCGATGGTGGTAAAATATAAAGAAGCCCTGGTAATGGCCCTGATAGGTACGCTGCGCTGGCGGGAAGAGGTGAATGTACTAAGCAGTGTGACGGGCGCTTCGCGCGATAGCGTCAATGGGGCACTATGGCTGGGATAGCCATGCTATCTTTTTATGGCCTGCTCTTCCAGGTCGTTTTTTACCGGTTCATATAATTGCAAACTGCCTCCCATTTTGATCGTTCGGGGGCGGTCTATTATTAGCAGCTTTCTTGTCAATACGGCATTTTGGGTCGTTACTGTGTGTGGCTGGATGGTTACAGTAGTTTTAAAGGAGTCTGCCTCCGTACTCATAACAGCCAGGTAATAGGTTCCCGGAGTAAGAGTAGACGTAATTTACGCCATATTGCCTGGGTAACAAAACAGCCTTTAACTTTGATACACTTTTAGGTTATTACTTTTAACTTTTGACTTAAGACTAATATTGCCCGGTGGTCAGCAATACCAATGTACATGCCTCTACCACGTAGATACCTTCTTTGGCGGCCAGGCGCTCCAGGTCATAATTCTCTGTGCCGGGGTTAAAAATGATGCGTTTAGGCTTCAATGAGAGGATGTAATCATAATATGGCACTTGGTTTGTGGGATTAAGGTAAAGGGTAACGGTATCTATATCATCAGTTTGCACCGGTTGGGGATTGATAAGCACACCATTCACATTGCCGGTTTTTCTGCCTACCGCCATTACTTCCTTGCCCTTGCTCTGTAGCTTCAGTATCGCTTTATTGCTGTACCGCTCCGGATTTTCAGATGCGCCTAATACCAGTGTTTTGTTCTTCATAAAAAATCGGTTAATCCGCAAAATGGAAGCTCCTACTTACCAGCAAAATTATGCCAAAACTGCATGTATAATTTTTAGTCCCGATAGCTACCGGGGTAACTTTTAACTTTTGACTTACATAGACATCGCCACCATCTCTGCAATATCCAGCACTTTCACACTGTCTTCTTTTTCTTTGTTCTTTACGCCGTCCGTGAGCATGGTAGTGCAGAATGGGCAATTGGCGGCTATTATGGTAGCGCCTGTTTCCAGCGCCTGCTCGGCACGGTCAAAGTTGATGCGTGTTGTACCCGCCTCTTCCTCTTTGAACATCTGTGCGCCACCCGCGCCGCAACACATACCATTGCTTTTGCAGCGTTTCATTTCTATAAGCTCTGTATCAAAAGCCTGCAGTACCTCGCGTGGCGCCTCGTAAATCCCATTACCCCTGCCCAGGTAGCAACTGTCGTGGTAAGTGATCTTCTTGCCTTTGAACGCGCCGCCGTCCTTTAGCTTCACACGGCCGTCATTAATAAGCTCCTGCAGGAAGGTGGTGTGGTGCATGACCTCATAATTGCCACCCAGCGCCGGGTACTCATTCTTAAATACATTGAAGCAGTGCGGGCATATGGTCACTACCTTTTTTATACCATAACCATTGAGGGTATGAATATTATTATAGGCCATCATCTGGAACAGGAACTCATTGCCCGCCCTGCGCGCAGGGTCGCCGGTACACATCTCTTCCTTTCCCAGTATAGCAAATTTTATGCCTACCTTATCTAGTATCTGTGTGAATGCCCTGGTGATACGCTGCGCCCGCTGGTCGAAGCTACCGGCACATCCCACCCAAAAAAGCACTTCAGGTGTTTCGCCGTTCGCGGCATAATCAGACATTGATCTTATTGTCATCAGAAAATTTTTTAGCTTTTGTGTTCACTTTAGCCAGCGGCAGTGGCAGATAATAATTTTTATAAATGTCAGTTAGTAAAATGCAATTAAATCTGTTTCTATCTGCCTCCTGCTTACTCCTTCACCCATGCATCCCTATCATCCGGGCTAAACTTCCATGGGGCCATATTATTCTCTATGTTGCCAAACATCAGGTTCCATTCCTGTGGTGCATTGCTGTCATCCATCACCAGGCTGCGGCGCAGCTGCATGATGATAGATAGCGGGTCTATGGTCACGGGGCAGGCTTCCACACATGCCTGGCAGGTGGTGCAGGCGCGCAGCTCTTCAACGGTTATATAGTCGTTGATAAGCGTTTTCCCATCCGGTTTAAATTCTTTGTTCCCGTTGATGTTGCGGCCCACCTCTTCCAGGCGGTCGCGGGTATCCATCATTATCTTTCGTGGGGATAGTTTTTTGCCGGTAAGGTTTGCGGGGCATACTGATGTGCAGCGCCCGCACTCAGTACACGAATATGCGTCCAGCAGGTTTTTCCAGCTCAGGTCGGTGACCTCCTTTGCACCAAAGTTTTTGTGTTCCGGTGGGGCTTCGGTCGTTGTGGGGGCCTTGTCCGGCTCCATCATATATAGTACCTCGTTCTGGATTTCCGGCATGTTCTTTACCTCGCCTTGCGGCATTAGTTTGGCATAATAAGCATTAGGGAAGGCGAGGATGATATGAAAGTGCTTGGAGTATGGCAAGTAATTAAGGAACAGGAATACCCCTATTATATGCAGCCACCAGCAGCTACGCTCTATGCCCACCAGTGCGCCTTCGCTCATGCCGGAGAAAATACCTGTAAAGTGGCTCGTTATCCAGAAGGGGGCTGTAGGGGTGTAGTGTGCTACGCCCAGTGCCTGCAATGACTGGTCGGCCGTGTTCATGGTCAGGAACAGGGTCATCAGTATCATTTCTATGTACAGGATGGTGTTTGCATCTTTGCGTGGCCAGCCATTCAGTTCTTTCATGTCCAGCCGGCGCACCTTAAGTATGTTTCTGCGTATCCAGAAAACAATAACTGATACCAGCACGAGTACTGCCAATATCTCAAAGAAACCAATTAGGTAAGCATACAAGTTGCCTAATAGTGGGGCAAATAACCGATGCCTGCCAAGTATACCATCTAAAAATATCTCCAATATTTCCGCATTGATAATTATAAAACCCGCATATACAGCGAGGTGCAGAAAGGCAGGTATTGGTTTTTTGAACATCTTTTTCTGTCCCAGGGCCAGCAATATCATGTTCTTCCAGCGCTGTCCTTTATTGTCGCTAAGGTCTTCAGGCCGTCCCATCATTATGTTGCGGCGCATTTCCGTTACTTTTTTTACGAAAAAATAGATGGCGGCAATGGCGCAGATTATAAACAATACCTGTTGTACTACATGCATCCGGATAGCTAATTTTACCCCGAAAATAATGGCTTTTCGGCTAAAATCATAAGTATACCTGCTTTTGCCCTGTTTCCCCCGGGTTTTCGGCAGGTGCAGGTGGGAAGCAGGGGCTATTTTCGTTTCTTGTTAACAAAAAAAATGTTTAGGTTTGAGCAACAGAATTTACAAGGCAATGGGGAAAAATAAGGTGGTTTTCATCATATTTGTTTTTATGCTACTGGCAGGCTGCCGGGCATATGCACAAAATATCAATCCACAGGATATGGAGAAATTCCAGGTCATGGAGGACTCTCTTGTCACTACTGCCGATTCTATGTACAATGCCCTGATCCCGGATACCCGTTTTACCTATTCTGAGCGTTTCGCCAGGCAGTTGGTAAAGACATTAAAGATCCCTAACTCTTATTACTATCCTTTTGCTAAGCTGAAGGATATGATCAACCTTATTTATTCTGATGATAACAGCTTCCGTATATTCAACTGGGTCATAGTGCCATCAGAGGTAATGAAGCGCTACTACGGGGCCATACAGATGCCCGGCGAAAAGCTGAAATTATACGGCCTGCGGGATTATACAGAGGAAATGGGCAAGGGCGCGGAGGATAGCGTGCTCACAGGGGGTAAGTGGTTTGGCGCCATCTATTATCGTATTATGACCAATGAGGTGGAAGGCCACAAGGTGTATACCCTTTTCGGGGTCAATACCTCAAGCCCGGTAAGCTCTAAGAAGGTGCTGGATGTGCTGACATTTGATGCGAACGGCATCACTATGGGGGCACCCATTTTTGGGGTGGCATCAGAGCAAGTGCCCAATGCACGGATCAACAGATTTATCCTGGAGTACAAAAAAGGAAGCGAGGTGTCTATGAACTGGGACGATACCCGTAAACTGATCATTTTTGACAAACTCGTATCCCAGTTCAATGACCCGGCCCGTAAATATACCTACGTAGCCAGCGGCCAGTATGATGCCTTTAAGTGGGACAATGATATGTGGAATTATCTACGGGATGTTATCCCCGTAACGCTTATGAAAGATGGCCAGCAACCGCCATCTGAGGATAGTAAGTAACACTTCCGGTTTTTTCTTTACCTTTGCGCACTTTTCAGCCATAGTGTATTTTTGTATTATGGCTGGGTGATCCGGCCCGGTAGCTCAGCTGGATAGAGCACCAGCCTTCTAAGCTGGGGGTCATTGGTTCGAATCCAATCCGGGTCACTAAACTTGAAAGCCGCTACTCTAGCGGCTTTTATATTTTGGAGACCATTGATCTTTTTTAGAAGTAGCTGATTTTCAATCTAAGTTGGTTCTAGTACCAAAAGCCTGTTTGATGGAGCAAGTTACTTTACATCTAAGCGGGATATGCGAGAGAACTGGAAAGATCACGATAAGCGTTTATCTGTTGCTGAAGGGTTATAACCACTTGTTCCGCAGTTTTAATTGCATCTGCGCCTGCAAGAAAGCGTAAGGGAGGTTGGTCTTTGCCAGCAATTGCAATCAGCGCCTCAGCAAGCTTGACCGGGTCACCAGACTGTTGGCCGTTTGCACCTTTCCAAAACTCCATTTGCTGCGTTCTACGTTCGTTATAGTCTTCAACGGGGTGGTCAGCGTAATTTGTTGACTCTTTGGTAAGCAGTTCGGTACGGAAGAAGCCCGGATTGACAATAGTGGTGTGGATGCCAAACGGAGCAACTTCAGATTGAAGTGCCTGCATCCAGCCCTCAAGACCAAACTTCGAGGCCGAGTATGCACTACAAAAGTCGAAACTGGTCAGGCCCGCGGTTGATGAAATCGAAATTATATGGCCTGAACGCCGCTTGCGCATTCCAGGTAAAACGGCGCGAGTTACATTCATTGGGCCTATAAGGCTCGTTGATAATTGCATCTGGATTTGCTCTGTAGTAAGCTCCTCAAAAAAGCCCGCATAAAAGTTCGCGGCATTATTTACCAAGATGTCTATTTTTCCAAACTTTGCGACTGCAGCCATCGTTGCTGCCTCTGCTTCTAATGGATTTGTAATATCAAGTTTTACCACTAATAAATTTTCATTTTTACCGAGTGCTTTGGTAACCTTTTCGGTATTGCGACCAGTGGCTACAACGTTATGGCCAGCAGCTAATGCGGCCTTAGCTATATCCACGCCCATTCCACGACCTGCGCCCGTAATTAGCCATATTTTTTTGTTATTCATGATTTATTTCTTTAGGATTAAAATTAAACAGTCGGCTTATTTAATGATTGATTTTTCTTTCTCCCAGCCATTTGACCATCGCTGGGTCGCGATGGTCAAAGAAGCTACTTGTTCTTGTATCCAATGTTTTGATCGCTTCCATATCTTCAGTACTTAGTTTAAAGTCAAAGATGTTGAAGTTTTCTTCCATTCTCTCTTTGCGTACAGACTTTGGAATAGCAACTACCCCCCTTTGTGTCAGCCAACGAATGATGACCTGTGCAATACTTTTGTTGTATTTAGCAGCAATGGAAGCTAAGAGTTCATTATGAAAAATGTTATTTTTCCCCTCTGCAAACGGTCCCCAGGACTCTATTTGTACATTATTTTCTTGTAAGAATGCCTGTGTTTCAATTTGTTGATTGAATGGGTGGGTTTCTATTTGGTTAACCGCCGGCACAACCTCATTATGTATAATCAGGTCTATTAGCCTATCAGGATAAAAATTGCTTACTCCTATAGCTCTTACCTTTCCTTCCTTATATAATTCCTGCATTGCTCTCCACTCGCCATATACATCTCCGTAAGGTTGATGTATCAGATATAAGTCGATATAATCCAGTTGTAGGTTCTTCAAAGATGTTTCAAAAGATTTCTTTGCTCCTTCATACCCATTTGACTGGATAAAGAGTTTGGTGGTGATAAAGAGTTTTTCTCTTGGTACGCCACTTCTTTTGATAGCTTTTCCTACTGCCGCCTCATTGCCGTATGATGAAGCAGTATCAATTAAGCGATAACCTGTGGCAATAGCGTCAACTACTCTTTTCTCACATTCTTCTAAGTCTGTTACCTGAAAAACGCCAAATCCGAGGATAGGCATTTCTATTCCGTTATTTAGTTTTACTGTTTCCATATTTATTTTTTGTAATGTAAATAGCATTAAAGCGCCTCTATTTTTGCTCACCATACCAATAAGTGGCAGTGACACCTCCGTCCATAAGGAAATCACTTCCTGTAATAAATGTGCCGTCAGCGCCCATAAGCAACGCAGCCACAGTTGCCACTTCATCGGGAGTTCCAGCCCTTTTTGCTACTGATGTTTCTATCATTTTACGGTAACCTTCACCGCGCGGGCCTGTCAATTCATCATTGGCTAAGGGTGTAATAACAATTCCCGGGCTAATGGTATTGATCCTTGCACCACGTTTTCCCCAACGGACGGCCTCTGCCATTACACGCAATGAATTTCCGCGTTTAGAAAGCTGATAAGCATGGAGAGAGTCTTTCACCTGTGCCGGTTGCAAAAACGGTAATGCTAGTAATTCTTCAACCGGTGTCATTGCCAATGCATGATTTTGCTCTACGGAAAGCGGTTCCAGACGATGGCCCGATTGCGATGAGATCACGATGCCTGCGCCCCCATCGGCAATCACTTTGCCGAATTCTTCCAATACCAGGGCAGTGCCATACAGATCAACCTTTAAAATAAGTGCGGGTGATGCCTGGGACGGCGATACGCCCGCTGCCTGTATTACGCCATATATCTCGCCAATTGTCGTGGCCTTTTTAACCAACGCCTCAATTGATGTCCGGGAAGCAACGTCAACAGTTGCGGTAGTTACTTCAAATCCTGCATCATGCAAGGTCTTTGCAACAGTATTTGCATTTTCTTCTTTCAGATCTGCCAATAATAAATGCTTTCCGGCACTTACCCGTCGTGCAATGGCTTGCCCGATTGAACCGGCGCCGATCAATACTATT
>Ga0206806_1148_pt1 | contig 12940 bp, 8 predicted proteins | sample Alteio_BWOrgCont_60_FD_152911 | JGI IMG/M metagenome (GOLD analysis project Ga0206806, IMG submission 152911) | Enriched cells from forest soil in Barre Woods Harvard Forest LTER site, Petersham, Massachusetts, United States -... | ecosystem: Environmental > Terrestrial > Soil > Temperate forest > O... | reverse complement strand
GGGCAGGGTTGAGTTTGAAAGAAAGGTAAATATGTATGCCCGTATTGACGATTACGAATGGCTTACATCAGACACTAAGGAAAGCATTAAGAAAAATACGCCGCAGTTTAAAACCACTTATTTTGATCTGAAGTTTAACAACAATAAAACTTTATACCAGCCCGGCAGGGAAGTTGACGTGCCCGGTAAAGGCATGTTTGGTATGGACCCTGCAGGTAATAATGTTGTGCTTAACAACCTTGCCACATTACAAAGCACTACAGAAAAGCATGTTTTTGAACAGGGTTTCCTGGTGCAGGATTCAACCCGTAAAATACAATGGAAGATAACTAATGAAACACGTAATATTGCCGGTTTTGAATGCCGCCGTGCCAATGCAATAATATTAGACAGTATTTATGTAGTAGCGTTTTATACTGATGCCATTACAACTACCGGTGGCCCTGAATCATTTAACGGTTTACCGGGAATGATATTAGGTATTGCGCTTCCGCACGAACATGTTACCTGGTTCGCTACAAAAGTGTTCGCTGAAACAGTACCTGAAACTACGCTGGTACCACCAACAAAAGGCAAGAAGGTTACAAATAAAGCCATGCTTGCAGTGTTACAGGATAACCTGAAAGATTGGGGTAACGAAGGAAGGACATTTATTAAAGAATGTGCCTGGTAGTTTTAACCGTAGCGCGGCCTCTTACCTATTTGGAACGAGGTATAGCTTGCGGCGTAAAGCTTATAGCCCTTACAATAAAGCTCTCAGGCTTGCCCTGCCTATATGTATGGTGCGCGCTTCACCCGGTTTGCGGCCTTCATATTCAAATGATAGTTCAAGGTTGTTGATGAGCCGCTTTGTTAGGTTTACATTCCATAAATAATTTTTGCCAGGCAGTAAAGCATCAAGCATAATATAGCTTACGGTAGTATTTGGGGTGCCTTTAAAATCAATATTAGTAAAAGTAAAACCTGCGGTCAGGCTGGTATTGCTGACAGCATTATACTTGCCTTCAATATTAAGGGTGTTGGTAATTGCTTTTTCACCGCCATACTGCAGCGCGTTGTTTTTATCGTCATACATAAAGCTGGTTAACAAACGGTACTTTGTGCTGGATGTATAGGTAAGCTGCGGCTGGAGTGAATACTCGCTGATGGAATAATTCTGGTTGGCGAATGAGGGTGTAAACAGGTTATTGTTTGCAAATTTTTGTATCAGTTCAACTGTGTATACTTTTGCAATGTTTACCCTGCCTTTTACATTCCATTGGTTTAACTGCCGCGTTTCAGTACCATAAGTAAGCAGGCTTTTATTGTAGTTAACAAGGTTGGTAACATCAGCGCCCCATGTTGTGATGTAACGGTTAAATGATAACGTGTTGCTTAATATATAATTGTAATTTATCAGCGACGTGTCCTGTATTTTACCTTTAAACGGGTTAAATATGGGGTTGCCTGCAGATACCTGTTTCTTATACGTTTGCATGGATGATTGCAGCAGGAACTTTGTTATAAAATTCTTCCATTTAATATTATGCATGCTTGCTGCCAGCGCTTTGGGCGTTAAGGTAACACTGTAATTAAATTGAGTATAATCTGCTTTAATAAACTCATTGGTTGGCGTGTACACGCGTATATAAGTAGCCTGGTCCTGGAAAACCGCCAATTCAAACTCATTCAACTGTGGTATACCATCCTTATTTAAGTCTATCCATGTATATTGGCCCTGCCCGGCAGGTACCTGTATGTATGTGTAATCACGTTTTTGTTCCTGCCCTGCACCAAGCTCGTATAAAATATTGCCAGTTAAAAAACCATTCCACTTGTTAACCACATATTCCGCCCTGCCTAAAAGGCTGTTATCAGGCAATTGTGTAGTAAGCAGGTTATTATTTACCTGGAACTGCCGGTATGTAACTGTTAACCTGAACTGGCTATGCGGGTTTTTTAACAGCTCTGTTTGAAAATTGTAATTATGGCTGCGGTCTGTTTGTAACAGGCTTTTACCACCGGGTAATTGGTCGCTGCGGGTATAATATGTAAATGCCCATTTATTCGCCTTTGCCTGGTCTGATTTTATATAGGCTGATAGTGTTTCAAATGCAAAACTTAATGGTGTAACAGTATCGGCAATATTGTTTTTTGTTTCGTTATGCTCCACCGCATAAGTTGCACCAAAGGTATAGTTGTTAAGCTTTGTAAATGTTTTGTTCAGGTCAATGGTTGGCCGCAGGTAATATCCCTTATCGCTTTGTGTGCTGCTGTTGGTAAGATTAAATATATCGGTAAGGTGCCAGCCGTAAAAGGTTTGCTGGTGTGTTGTTATATTGCGAACCCCGGTAAAACCATCGCTGCGCAGGTAGCTTGTAAAATCGTAGGCTATGCTGTTTTCTTTCTCATCACTCAGTTTAAGATGCAGGCTTGGTAACTGTTCCGTCGCGGGCGTTAAAATATAATTCAGCCCCCAATCATGTCCAAACTCAACAGGGCGCAGCGTTTCAATAGGTTGAAAATTTTTATCTGTATACTCATACCCGGCTATACTTTCAAACCGCAGCAGTTTGTCGTGTTTTGTTTTCCAGCTGTCGTTATGGGTAATGGTTAGTTTGGCGGCATAGCCTTTATCATTCGCCTTATCGTATATGCTGAAGGTATTTACATCGTAATCGCTTGCAGCCAGTTCAGTGCGTATCGTTGTTTTTTTATCAACTCTATATTCTCCGGCAATACTCATTACCGTTTGCTTTTTGGGCGTTACCAAAAAAGCCGCAGCCTCAAAATTACCCTGCGGTATATTATTAACAGGCGCTACCCACTGGTACACCTTTCCGTTAGCAGCATTAAATAAGGGAACATAGTTACCTTTATTAGCGCCTGTTTCAACAAACGATAAATTGTATTTAGCACTGTCAGGGCTGGTTGAATACACATAAATTGAATCGTGCACGCCATTTACAACCGTATCAATTTTTTTATAAAAAATGGCTGATGCTGAAAAAGAATCAGTAGACGATGTTGGATAAAATGCATTTTGAATACTATCGCCAAGATTGGCTAAAAACTGCATCTGCCTGGCATCAAGCGTTTGGTTGATAGGAGAGTTTTTTGAATCGGCATTATTATACACAGAGACAGTAAGTTTAAACTTCTTTCCAAAATCAGTTTCGTTGGTGGCATACAGCATCGAGTTAAGGTAATTACGGTCAGCATACTCAAACTCTACCTGAACACGTGTATCCAGTGATATCAGGTGTTTTGGTGTAAACGTTATTTCGGCAGTGTTATAATTTATTACATAATCCTGGTCTTCGCCGCGCTGCATTTGCACACCGTCAATATAAACCTTTTCAGTACCCGCCAGTACAATAAAAAACAACTCATTATTGTTGCCCTGCAAACGGTAGGGGCCCTGGTTACCTTCCTGCACCTGCAGCACATTGCGGGCAAACTTGCCTTTGGCTATAGCGCCGCTTACCAGTGTTTTATTGGTGATGGTGGGGGATAGGTTAACCTGCTGCGCATAAGATATACCCTGCAGCCGTTTATAAAACCGCAGAAAATACATATTATCCTGCCTCAGGTCAATATCGCCGAGGTTTATTTCCCAGTTCTTCTTCCTGAATTGCAGCAGTATTTTATCAAACTCATTCAGTTGCTGGGTGGTGCCATCGGGCTGTATAGGTATGTTATTATCTGTAATAGCGGCCGACAGCAAAATGCTGTCGCCAATATAGCCGTTTAGCTGCAGGTTAAGCTGGCTGTTAAAAACCGCATCCTGGCTGTTGCCAAAACTAAGGCTGCGGCCAAAGCTGCCATTGTAATTAAGCTTGCCAAAATTAAACAGGGCATTATCTGCATTTGCCTGCTTTGCGGTATATGCAGGTTCGGCTATAAAATTGTTGCGAATACTGTCGTACCTGTAGCGGTGCGCCTGTGCATTTAATTTAAACGGGAAAACCCGGTAGGTTATAACAACGCTGTCTGTCTGCACGCTTTTTTTCCATGTAAGGGTTGCGTTTATATCGTTAAGGGAGTAATAAGAGGTATCGAAACCGGGCACATTAAACGTTTCGCGTACTATGCTAACCGAATCCAATTGAATTGTGCCTTTTGCACTTATTTTTTTAAGCCGCAGGCTTGATACCTGCGAAAAACAGGGCAATACCGCAATAACAGCGCAACACAGTAATATAAGCAGTTTTATCCGGTTCATTATTCCCTTACAATAAACAAGTATCGGACAAAATTTATTGCGGGAGAAATTTTAAAAGTAGATGAGAACCATTATATCAGCTGCATTTTTGCCACTTTGGGATCAACTTCAACAATACAGCCTTTAAAATTGAGCTTTATACGCCATTTTTGAAGAGTTGCGGCGCCTATGATAGCTTCTTCTTTTAGGCTTGGCACAACCAAAAACTCATCGCTTAACAGCACATCATTAACATAAAAGTCTAAAGTTACCCTGTATTTTACTTCTATATAATGCGCTTCAATCAGTGTTGAAACACTCTTTGTTATGCCGAGGTTAACTGGTATTTCAAGGTTTTCAAGATGTTTAATGCCAATACAGGATAGGTTAGTGCCGCTGGCAAATAATGTATAAAGGGTCTTTTCACCTTTGGAACCTACATACAACAGCGGTAACCTAATAACCGACATAACATGAATTTGTACAAATTTACAAAACGCAAATGAAATTATTTTTATTGCCTGCAACCTTACAAATTGCTGGTATAAAACTATAAGACTGCTATTTTGTTTTACCGGCCACTGTAGGTTGCACATCATATTTTTTAGCCACCTGCGGGTAAATATTTATCAGCTCATTGGTGTTGCCCTGCTTATCAAATATCTGCTCCCAGGTATTTAACGGCTCCCAAATAAACGTGCCTTTAACCAGGCCATTTGGCAATGTAAAAGCAATATCATTTACCTCTGGCTTATGCTCTGTGTATTCGGCTACTACAATGTTCTGCCTGTACCGGGTTGAAAGGTCAGTAAGGTTGTTTTTCAGGTCTTCCAGTGTGCCATGCCATTTAGGATGTGTATGCCTAAAATAGGTTGACAGATTTATTAATGAATATTGAATAAATTTAGTTGCCCGTGATACCCCGATTTTTCGTCTTTTTTGATAGTAAAGATTGTCATTTTATTTCTTTTATCTTTTTCTATGCCCAATAAATATTTTTCATACTGAACAGGCGACATGTAACCCAGGCTCTGGTGGGGCCTGGTTTCGTTATATGCCTTTATAGTATTATCCAGTTTTATATCAAGCTGCTTCCTGTTACCAACCTCCATCCTGTTAAGATATTGGTTTTTAATGGTATCGTTAACCCTTTCTATGTGGGTATTTTCGTATACTTCATCACACATGCTGATGCGTACTTCATATTTTTCCAGCAGTGCAGTATATTCATCACTGGCATATTGGGTGCCTTTATCGGAGTGGTGTATGAGGTTATGCCCATACTTTTCTATGCCCCTTAGCTGCAATGCCACCTTCAGGGCATATACATTATTCTCCGCACGCATATTGTCTGCAACACTGTAACCCACGATCCGCCTGGAATAAACATCCATTATCAGTACAATGTAAAATGTTCTGTCCAGGCAGTACAGGTAGGTTATATCGCTGCTCCATACCTGGTTAATACCTGTAAACTCCTCCCCGCCCAATAAATTCCTATAGCGGCTGGATTTAACGCTGTACGTTGTCCTTGTTTTCTTCCCTGCTGACTTGAGCCTGAACCCCTCCTGCAGGCCCAGCGCTACAAATGCATCCCTGCCTATCCCATCAGGCTTAAGCATCTCATACATCGTGCGGATACCCATGCCAGGATGTATCTCCCTTACCTGCTCCATCATCCGGGTATACAATTCCTCTTTCTGCCTTTCTTCCACAAACCTTTTTATACCCTGGTAATGCGACTGACGGCTTATACCGCATAATACAAAAATGTCGTTCATTTTGTACCGGTGTTTTTGTTTATGAAACCGGTACCATTCGATGGTGGAGTGCTGAAACTTTTTTTTAGGTCAAACCCCAGTTCAGCGCTGCCAACCTCCAATAGCCCGTTTAAAAAATCAATCTCCAGTTGCTTTTGCCCTACTGCCCGCTCCAATTCTGCAACCCTTGCCTGCAAGTCCTGGTTTTTTGTCTCCTCGCTTTTCATCTGTACCACTAAAGTACATTTTTGTTCATGATGCGCAGAGTACTTATACAGCCACCTGTATACCGTTTGACCGCTAACCTGGTGCTCGTTCATTAACGCCCGCATAGTTGTGCGCTTGCCTACCAGGTCTTTCACTGCCTTTCTCTTCAACTCCTCAGAAAAAATACGGCGCTCTTTAATCTCTAACTTTTGCTTACTTTCATGCCTCATTGTTGACCGTTTTTTGTCAACCTATTTTAGGCATACACAAGTGATAAGTGAAACGCGAGCCTGTAGGGGCACACCATGGCGTGTTCCGTGTAATGGCGCAGCCATTTGTTTTGCCTTTGTGCCCTTTGCGGTTAAATTGTTTATAACATGGTGCCTGGCAAACAGGGGCTGTTATATAGCCTGGCAAAAAAATATTCTAACACAGCATACATACAAAGCTGGCTGAAAACACGATTGTAATGCAACAAAAAAAAACCGGGTACAGGTGGGTTATTGTTTCACTGCTTTTTTTTGCTACAACCATTAACTATATTGACAGGCAGATAATAAGCCTGCTGAAAGATTACTTAGGCAAAGATTTTAACTGGACTGAAACTGATTACAGTCATCTTGTTACTTTTTTTACTGCTGCCTATGCCATAGGCAATATACTGTCAGGGATAATTATTGACAGGATAGGAACAAAAAAAGGTTATGGCTTCTCCATCGTTTTTTGGAGCCTTGCAGCCATAGCGCATGGCTTTGTTACCAGCACAACAGGCTTTGCCTTTGTGCGTGTTTTATTAGGTGCAGGAGAGAGTGGCAATTTTCCTTCAGCTATAAAAACAGTGGCTGAATGGTTTCCTAAAAAGGAACGTGCGCTGGCAACCGGTATATTTAATACCGGTACAAACGTGGGCCCGATATTTATGCCGTTCCTTGTTTACTGGATGTATAACGCTTATGGCTGGCGTACAGCATTTATTGTTACAGGGCTGCTGGGTTTTATATGGCTGCTGTTCTGGCTGATAATGTACGATGTGCCTACAAAAAAGAAACAGGTTAATGCAGCAGAGCTTGCGTATATACAAAGCGACCCGCCGGAAATGCTTGGCAGTAAAACGGGTGGCATAAGCTGGCTTAGCCTGCTTGGTATGAGGCAAACATGGGGGTTTATATTAGGTAAATTTTTTACCGACCCTGTCTGGTGGTTTTACCTTTTTTGGATACCCACTTATATAAACAACCGTTATCATATTGACCTGAAAGTATCGTGGGTGTACCTTACAGTTATATACCTTATAACAACAGCAGGCAGCGTGCTGGGCGGTTATTTACCTGGCTACCTTATAACTAAAGGCTGGAATGTTTTTAAGGCAAGAAAAACAGCCATGCTTATTTATGCTTTATGTGTTGTGCCGGTATTTTTTGTACAGTTTACCTCCGGCGTATGGGAAACAGTGCTGCTTATAAGCCTTGCAACATCAGCACACCAGGCATGGAGCGCCAATATATTCACCACCGCATCAGATGTATTCCCCAAATCATCGCTTAGCTCTGTTATAGGCTTAGGCACCATGGCTGGAGCAACCGGTTCAGCATTGTTCCCCTTTTTTATAGGTACTATACTTGACCACTTTAAGCTGCTTGGTAAAATAACTGCAGGTTACAACATCATTTTTACCATTTGCAGCTGCGCGTATATAATTGCATGGGTGATAATGCATTTTTTAGCGAGGAGGAAAGGGGTTGTGGGATGATGTTGGTTAGCTTGCACAATGCTTGGGCCCAAATGTACCTGGAAACCCACCCTTACTCTGTCTGCAGAGATTGGGCTGGGTTGATACGTGCCGCCCGTATACCATGATAGCTTACAGTTGCCAGGGCTATTACAACAGCGCCCGCGCCGGCAACGGCGAAGAACCACCAGGAGAGCCGGATATGATAGGCGTTGATGGATAGCAGGCCTGACATAGCCATTACGCCAATGGGGATTGCAACGATAAAGCCGAGAACAACCGGTTTCAACATCTCTGCAGACAATGACAACCAAAGCCTGGCAGGACTTGCGCCAAGTACTTTGCGTATGCTAATCTCTTTGGTACGTTTTTCTACAAGGAATGCCGCCAAGCCAAACAGCCCAAGGCAGGAAATAAGTATGGCCATTACGGCGAAAATCTCGGAGAGCTGTATAACGCCAAAAGTTTTTTTGAATTGCTCCTGGTGTTCGTCATTCACAAAACGGAAAGTAAAGGGATAGCCGGGGTTTAAGGCTTTAACTGTTTTTTCAACCTGGGCCAGGTGCGCTCTCCATTGCCCGTCGTTAGCCAGGCGTACCAGGAAATGGCCAAGGTTTTCTTTGCCCAGGTACACTATCAACGGCTGGGTAGCGTTTCCCGACAGGTTAAAAACGAAATCCCGGAGGACCCCAATAACGATCTTACCACCCACAGTGGTTCCGATCACTGGTTCTTTCAGGCCCATTTTCAGGGCTGCCGTTTGATTGATGAGACATGCGGAACTATCAGCGCCGTAAGCCGGGCTAAAGTCCCTGCCTGCTGCCAGCTGTAAGCCTGCCGTTTTTGTCCAATCGTATCGCACCCAGGTAGCCCGGATGATAAAATCCTGTTCAGGCCTTTTCCCGGGCCAATCCAACCCGTTAAAAGAACTTCCGACGCCCATAAGGTTGTCTGTGCTGGCTGTCAGGTTCAACACACCGGGAATATCTTGTACTTTATCCTTAAACACGTCAAACCGACCAGGCAAGTCGCCGTCCGCGGTTATGTCAACCAGGTTGGACGTCTCAAAACCCAGCGGCCGGTCGCTAACATAATTGAGTTGTTTAATAACAACGATGGTGGTAATAACCAGGAAAATAGAGATGAAAAATTGAAAAGTGACCAGCCCTTTGCGCAGGCCTGCGCCTTTGCGGCCGACTGACATGAGGCGTTTTAATACTTTTACGGGTTGAAAACGGCTGAGGTATAACGCCGGGTAGCTACCTGCCGCCAATCCTGTAAAAAGGCCAAGGATTACCATAAGTACCCATACCCATCCATTGCCGAATTCTTTAAAAAGCGGTAGTTCTGCAAAAGCTGCGAAGCTGGGAAGCACCAGCCAGGCCAGGCCGATACTAAGGGCCAGGGCTATCATAGCGGTTAGCAGCGCCTCGCCCAGGAACTGAACGATAATGAGCCGCCGGGATGCCCCGAGCACTTTGCGCAGGCCAACTTCACGGGCCCGGCGTTCCGCCATGGCGGTAGACAAATTCATAAAATTTATACAGGCAATGAGCAGGGTTAATAATGCAAGTAGCGCGATGACGAGGTACATGTACCCCTTTCCGGCATAAGGTTTTCCGTCTTTAAAATTGTCAAACAGCGAGAGCCTGGTGATGGGGTAGGCAAACAGCGACGCGCGTTTTAGGTTGGTATTTTTTAACAACAACTGCGTCATTTGGCTATTGACGGTTTCCAGGCTGGCACCGGGTGCGGGCTGCACCCAGGTTTGTACGGAACGGTTCTCCCAATGGCTAACCCAATCTTTGCCTTTTTCGAATAAGGAATAGGGTAACACTAGGTCAAATTGAATAGAACTGTTCTGGGGCACATCGCGGATTACGGCACCTACTCTTAGCGGGTAGTTATTGTTTATAAGAACGGTTTTGCCAATAGGTGATTGGTCACCAAACAGCCTGCGCGCTGCAAATTGCGTTAGAACCGCGCCGCAACCGTTGCGAAGTGTTGCCGCCGGGTCGCCCTCTACGGCCGGGAAGGTCATCATATTAAAGAAATCGGTTTCCGCGTATATACTTTTCTGGTACATAGCTTTTTCGTTGTACCGCGTCAATGATTCGTTTTCTTCTTTCACCCTCACCACATACTTCAACGCTGGTATTTCGCTTTGCAGGGCGGGGCCAAGGGGGCAGGGTGTCAGGTTTCCTGTATATACCGTCCCGGAAAATTCCTGGTTCATTTCCAGCAGGTGGATAGCTTTATAATTCGTATGGAATTTATCAAAGCCAAAAGCGTAAACCACAAACAGGCTGATAACGATGCCTGTTGTTAACCCAAGCATTAACCCGCCAATGTTGATGATGGAAACAGCTTTGTTACGAACGAACCTACGCAGTGCGATGGTGAAATAATTTTTTAGCATAGAAGGGGAGTATACAAGAAATTGCAGCGAAGAAAATGCCAGCCTGCGAATTACCTGTAAATCAATATTTTATTTTTTTGTGGGGATGTTGAATGCCCGTTTCCGATACAATTGGTGTTTGATTTTGAATACTTAAAGTTTTGATGTAGCCAAAAAAAGAACGACTGCAAGATGATTTTTTCCTTCGAAGATCCTGAGTTATGGCGCAGTTTGCAGTCCCAAGCTTCGGAAGGCGTTTTTATGTTAAGTCCGTAGGCAAAGCCGTACGGACAGCAGCAGCTTTCCTTTTATCAAATGCAACTGGGAGCCCTGGGGAAATATTAGCGGCAGTATAATTTTATTTCATCTGCTATTTTTAAATACTTGCCAGAGGCAGCCTTTTATTTTACCTCCGTAGCCAGCCACCCACAATACCAGCGCACAAGGCTACGGATAGCCAAACAGCTTTCGTTTTACCTACACGCTACCGTTAGCTGGGGCGAAGCTATACGGACAGCGGCAGCAGCTTTTATTTTACCTACACGCTACAGTTAGCTGGGGAAAATTCGCTAACTACTACCTCTTTTTTTTCTTTGCCCCTTCAGAGAAAGTCTTTGTAGAAAAAAAAGTTGTTTGCAACAAGCGTCCCTTTGACCATTTTTCTTTCTTTAACAAAAAGCCTTTTTCGGTCCAGAAGAACCAAAGACCGTCCTTCCCTACATAGTCCATAAATCCGTCATGGCTCGTGTCTTTTAAGCTATCTTTATTTGTTAAATATCCGTAATGCCCCAATCGTTCCATCATACCATTGGGGTAATAACTTATTTCGACACCATCTCCACACGCACCCCGTCCACAAATTGACGTAACAAGCTGTATTGTTTTTTCTTCATTGTTAAAATATATGACCGTTCCTTTCTTAATAGAAAATTCTCGAATTCCATCTGGGGTTTCGGCCCGCCATTTATAAACAGAATCATCAGGCGTGATTACAATCCTATAGCTTTTATTTTGAGCTTGGATCGCATGGTAATATAAACAAAAAGCTAAAAGTGCTATAATTTTCATATTTGTATAATTTATTTCAATAATTATCCGGTATAGATGGATGCTTTATAGGAATGTTATGTCATCGGATTTTTCCTGTCCATTAAATACAAAACAATAAGAAGTGCTGCTCGCCGCATTATATTGTTTTCCAGACTCTATCATTCCGCCCGGATAATAATCATAGCGTTTTTTACCTTCTCAGCAGGGTTTTGCTCCAAAGCTTTGCGCGTTGGGCAGCTACCTCTGCGGTGTGTTTAGCACATCAGCACAATAAAGATATTCTGTTAGCTTTATATACAAACATGTCACGTCACAACAGGCGCACCGCAACGTCTCCCACCCACGCTCAAGCCAATTGGAGAAAATTGCGGGGAGAGATAGGCAGCCACTTTGCACAGGTGAATGTTATAAAACAAACTCCATCTTGTGCAGGTGAATGTTTTGCGAATACTCATGTAGTAAATATACTTAACTACCGGCTATATTTTATTGTATAAACGGGCTGTATATCTCTATTATATCATCTGTACTAACCATGTCGCAGAGTGCCCGTCCGAATGGCTCAGCCGGGCGGGCCATCCTGTGCTCACGGCTACGCTATGGACACTCTGCGGGGAAGGGAAACAAAGACCGTATTGTGTTTTCCAAATGGCCATTAAATATTAATCATAAAAAAAACTTCTGTCCTTTTGAACAATTTCCAAGCGCCCGTTCATTGTTTTGTAAAAGCCAATATACCTGCCTTTATTTAAATCAATATTGTATTTAAATGCTTTGCTATCGATATTTACTGTAAGGTTAACAGTAGCTTGTTTTTCCATGTCTATTTTCCTTACCTTGCCGGCATAATATACCCTATTATCGGTTCTTCCAACATAAGAGATACCTGCCTTATTTTTATCTAATGAGAATACATAAACTACAAAATCAGTAAAATCAATAATATTATTACTTGCGATTGACAATCTCTCAAAAATTGAATGCCCATTCAATTGTAAACTAACTGCATCATGGCTAAATCCTTTTTGAAAATCAATTTTTAAAATAAGTGATTTTGCGCTGTAAATCTTACTGTAAAACTTTGTCGTATTTCTAACTTTTCTTCCTGTAGAGCAAGAAAACATAATAGCTGCGATAGGCAACAAAATGGACGCAATTCGGGCTTTGCTTCGTAAATTATAAATAATATACCTGCTGTTTATTAACTTGTCCATTGTCAATGTGCGTTCAACAATTTTCCTTCTCAGTAGGGCCTTTCTCTTTCCCGCAATTCTCCATTCATAATCTGCGTGCTCGCCATGATACCCTTCGGCATGGCTAGCTCTATAACGCAGTTATTTACCGAAGGCTTACCGGGTTGGCTCAATACCATCCAATAGCATATAGCATTATTCCGGTATGATATACTTAATTGCTTCTTGAGGCCGCCTTTGCTTTCAAATAATAATCATAAGATTCTTTATACCAGCCCTTTTGTGCAAGCATCTCTGATATTTTTAAGTTGAGCAGTACGCCATCTTTTTCATCACCCTGCTGGTTTACCACTGCTGCAATTTCTTTTTCTTTTTGAGGCCCAGTTGTTATTGTAAAAAAGCAGGAGGATTGCGCATAAT
>Ga0206806_1145_pt1 | contig 13037 bp, 12 predicted proteins | sample Alteio_BWOrgCont_60_FD_152911 | JGI IMG/M metagenome (GOLD analysis project Ga0206806, IMG submission 152911) | Enriched cells from forest soil in Barre Woods Harvard Forest LTER site, Petersham, Massachusetts, United States -... | ecosystem: Environmental > Terrestrial > Soil > Temperate forest >... | reverse complement strand
GTACTTTGCCAAACATAATTAGGGTTACCCGAAAAGGAATATCCCAGTAATCCGTAAAAGTGTGGAATAAGCTGCACTACACCTGAGCCATTGGCGCCGCCTGGATAGCTTTTATAAATATCTTCGCTTGTACCTAAAGTGTTATCCACACTAAATCCAAGCTGAAAGCGGTCGTTATACAGGAACATGCCTGCGCTTGCCTGTGGCGCGGCGGCATGAGAAGTTCCGCTGAGGTCGACTGCAGGGTCGTTCTGCTGGTGCAGCGTTATTTTGGCTCCGTTTACATAGTATTCATACATGGTACCTGCAAGGCCCAGAGACATTACCAGGTCAGGAAATTTAATGCGGTAGGCATAACACAATGTATAGTCATTGCGTTGTGTGGGCCCGGTTTCATCCTGGTACATATAAGCAGCAAGGCCCATAGAATTATTAAGACGGTAGTTTATGCTTACGCCTTCGGTCAGTGGTGCATCAGGCATGCCTACCCATTGCGCCCTAAAGTTTATGCGCACGTCCAAATCTCTTTTGGTTCCGGCAATGGCTGGATTAAAGAACAGCTCATCCGACGGAAACTGTGTGAATATGGGCAATTGCTGGCCATAGGAATCCATCCATCCGCCTAAAAATGTAATGAAAATAAAAATAAGTAAAACCTGTTTTTTCATTGCAGTATTAGTTGAATTTTCGGATAATAGTTACAGAGCCCCGGTATGTTTTACCTGTGCCCGTATATACTACATAATAATAGGTAGCATCCGGAACAGGAACACCGAGTATGGTGCCATCCCACTTGTTATCATAGCCGGTGGCCTGGAATATCTGCGCGCCGTAGCGATTAAATACCACCACCTCGTTATTAGGGAACTGATCTATATTACCAATGAACCAGGTATCGTTTATACCGTCGCCATTGGGAGTAAAAGTGTTATAAAAGTATAGGCTGCTATCCTGTATAACATCCACCACAACTGAATCAAGGCCATAACATCCGCCAGGTGCCTTACCGTAAACCGTATAGGTAATAGTTTGTAAAGGAGATACACTGGGGGTTGCTGTATTAGCACCTGTTATCTCAGAGTCAGGTACCCATTGAATGTTGCTGGTTAAACCTGTTACATTTAATGTTACCGATTGCCCCCTATTAATGGTAACAGGTGAAGTTGTGCTTACTGTAGGCGGAGGAGTGACAGTTATAGTAACCTGCGACGTACTGGAGCATTTACCATCTGTAGCGTTAAGGGTATATGTTGTGTTGCCTCCGGGCTTTGCATAGGTGCTGGGGCAGTTAATACAATCGAGGCCGGCGCTAGGTAGCCAGGTATATATGTATGATGGCGGATTAGTGGCTGCGCCAACAAAGGCGCTATCTAAATAAGTACAGATAGTGGCACTGCTTCCTGCGGTAATTTTATTTATGCTGTCTACGCTTATCTTAACCGAGTCAATTTGGCGGTTACCAATACTATCCAGCACAGTAAGGGTATATGTAGTGGTATTATTTACAGTAACAGTAGGTGTGGAATCGCTTGGATTGCTTAGGCCCGCTGCGGGAGTCCACGCGAAAGTATAAGGCGGTGATCCGCCTGTTGCAACAGGGTGGCCGCCCAGAGTGACCGTTGTTCCTGCGCAAACAGTGGTATCGTTACCTGCATTAATTACAAGGGCTTGGCCAAAAGCCTTGTTGGTAAGGATAGCCAACAGTCCGAAAATCAATAATTTGTAATTCTTTTTAAGTAACAGCACTATACTTTTGTTGCGAGCGACAAAGATAGTAATCTATCTTAAAAAATGGGAAACCTTAAATGGTGTGTTGATAATTAGAAAATTTTAATTGTTCAAGCCTTATATTTGTTCACATTTGCACCTGCAATCAGCCAATACCTATTAGTATATAAAAGTTTATGCCTCTTGTATTTCCAATAGTTTATCCCAATATCCCTTCGGGTGATGTGTATTACTTTACCACATCGGCGGGTGTAAAGTATGAGGTGAGGTTTGGCAGGCGTAAGGATAATATTTTTCATGCTACGATAGTGTTTGGCGTAGTGAATGACGAATACAAAGGCGAAGAATACGTTACCACTAACAAGGGAGATATATATAGCGTAATGCACACTATTGGCAATGTTATAAAAACATTCATGTCCTATCATCCCAAAATGCTTATTTACGAGTTTACCGCTGTAGCCAAGGAAGGGGAGGAGGAAGGCGTTATAACATCGCGCAGAAAACTATACGAGCGCTACCTGGGGCAACTGTTCGGTAATGCATGGAAATTCGAATTCCACGGGAACACCTTCGTGGTAAAAAGAATAAATGCTTGATTAAGAATTTAGTAGCGGGAATCAAGAATTTACGTGATCCGTAATTCCTAATTCGTAACTGTTAATTGGGGGTAAGACTAGCGTTTATGCTGCTTTTCGTCAGAAACGGTAAGTTTCTTTCTGCCTCTCCTCCTGCGCGCAGCCAATACTCTTCTGCCATTAGCTGTAGCCATTCTTTCGCGGAAACCGTGTTTATTGCGTCTTTTGCGCTGTGAAGGTTGAAAGGTTCTTTTCATGATATCTTAAAATGAGCCGCAAATATAATCTTTTTACTAATCCGCTAACAAAAAGTTTTTGGGGTTAGAGATTCTGTTACCTACCTAAGGTACTCACCCCTCCATTTCATGGCGCCTCCCCTCTCTATCCATAGAGAGGGGGTGGGGGTGAGTATCAGAAGATATCTTACATTTGAACTATAATATAGAATCACATGAGATTATTGATGCCCGTAATTTTGTTTGTTCTCGCCATTATATGGGCGCTTTATAGCGGAATTATAAAAAAAGACTGGAAGAAATTTAGAGATATAATCTATCCTACTTTATTTTTCGGAGGAGTTTGGGCGGTTATTTACTATTTCTTCTTTAAATAGAATCTGGCTTGGTATGTCGTCATCCTGTCCCGAACAAAGGGGATCAGGGTATCATCAGGTGGCTTACGACTTTTGCCTTACGACTAAAAATTTAAGGTAACTTTGCGCCTCATTCGTATTTACTGTATATGGCACGTCCCGGATTCACCGATACCGATCAATCAGGTAAACCCAAAAGCATTACTAAAGCGGCTTTAAAGCGGGCACTCAGGGTTACCCGTTTTTTTACACCGCATAAATGGACCTATGCCATTGGCCTGGTGTTTCTGGTATTAACAAGCGTTACCACGCTCTCCTTTTTTTGGATGCTTGGCCGCATTGTAGATACAGCGAGGCTAAGAGATGTGTTGATCACCTTTGGCATATTGGCTGCACAGGCAACATTTTCATATTTCAGGGTAGTATTGTTTGTTAATGTAACTGAGAAAAGCCTTGCCGGGCTTAGGCAAGCCACCTATTCGCACCTGGTAAGGCTGCGTATGGATTTCTTTTCACAACGCAGGATAGGCGAGCTTACCAGCCGCATATCGTCGGATGTGGCCATGTTGCAGGAAACCTTTACCACCACGCTGGCAGAGTTCTTAAGGCAGTTCATCACCATATTCGGCGCGGTAACCATCCTGGCTATCATATCCATAAAGCTTATGCTCATCATGCTGTCCATAGTGCCGGTAGTAGCCGTTTTTGCCGTATTTTTTGGCAGGTTCATACGTAAGTTCTCCCGCAAAACACAGGATATGGTTGCTTCGTCCAACACCATTGTAGAAGAAACCATGCAGGGCATAGCTACCGTTAAGGCCTTTGCCAACGAAAAGTTTGAAACAGAAAGACACCGCAAAAGCACAGTAGAAATAGTTAAACAGGCTATAATAGGAGGCAAGTACCGCGGCTTATTCATTACATTTATTACGCTTTGCCTGTTCGGATCTATAGTAATAGTGTTGTGGCAAGGCTCTATACTAATGCACAACCACGAGGTAACACAGGGCGATATGCTTAAGTTCCTGATGTACTCCATTGTTATAGGCGCCTCATTTGCAGGTGTGGCCGACCTTTATGCAAGCATACAGAAAGCCATTGGTGCCACAGAGCGGCTTATGGATATATTGGATGAGCCCATTGAAAACATTAGCCTGGAACATGCCGATAAGCTGCCCGAAGGTTTTAAAATGCGGGGCGATGTGGTGTTTAAAAATGTATCGTTCTACTATCCTTCACGCAAAGAAGCATTGGTTATTGATGACTTTAGTTTTGAGGCCAAACCCGGAGAAACCATTGCCATTGTGGGCCCAAGCGGAGCAGGTAAATCTACCCTTACACAATTATTGCTTAGGTTTTATGATCCCGTCAGCGGCCATATTATGGTGGATGGCAAGGACACACACGAATATCACCTTACCCAGCTGCGCAGTCAAATGGCCCTGGTACCGCAGGATGTGCTGTTGTTTGGCGGCACCATACGCGAAAACATTGAATATGGCAAGCACGGAGCCAGTGAACTGGAAATTATTGAAGCTGCTAAAAAAGCCAATGCGCACGACTTTATCATGGGATTCCCCGATAAATACAATACCATGGTAGGAGAGAGGGGTATTGCGCTATCGGGTGGACAAAGGCAGCGTATTGCCATTGCGCGTGCCGTGCTCAGGAACCCCGCTATACTTATACTCGACGAGGCTACCAGCTCACTCGATTCAGAATCGGAGCGCCTGGTGCAGGAAGCGCTTGAAAAGTTAATGCAGGGCCGCACATCCTTTGTTATTGCCCACCGCCTTTCTACCATTCGCAATGCAGATAAGATATTGGTGCTCGAAAAGGGCAAGCTAAAAGAGAGTGGTACCCACGAGGCCCTTATGCAACTGCCCGATGGCCTTTATCGCAGCCTTAGTAAACTACAGTTCGAGGGGATTGAGGTGTAAAGCCTAGTTTTGCTTATAGAGATATGGGGAGCGGATGCTTAGAGGCCGGATACTAAAAAGCTAAAGAGCCAATATAAAAGTGGAATAACTATTACACAGCCCATTATTATACCTACAATTGCCTTACCCATTCCATAATATTTATCGGGCGACTTTTTTATGAATTGAATGGCATTTATACCATAAAGTATTGCTAAAATCGATAGAAAAATGATGGTGATGAATAAGAATATAAGTACTGCAATTATTAAGTATAAAATAGCAAGATTAAAAAAAGGGTAGTAAAATAGGATGAAAAATAAGGGAGTCATAAACAGCCCTAAAATACCGCATATTGCACTCTGGCTTGCACCGGGAGCAGATACACGTAGTTTTGCCTTTTGAGCAGTATCTCCAGAATGGTGGATGTTTTCTATGGGAAGGGATTTATAAATAATTTCAGTTCTTACAACTTTCTTTTTTTCTCTGGTTATTGCTGCGATAATACTGCCGGATGTAGGCTCTATTTTAGAAATAGTTTTGGGTGTGCTATTTGCCGTGATTAAACAGGAAGTGTGATAAACTGCAGATGCATATTTATTTGATTGTACCTGATGTGCCCTTTTATCCAAATAAAAACCGTGCATATACCTTCGGTTGGTTATGGAGCAGCCGGATAAGAGGATGGTGAAAAGTATTACCTGAGCAAAATATGAGATCGTTTTCATTAATTAGTTGATGCATTATTTTAGGAAAAGAAAATGCGCAGGTATTACTTAATTGGATTTATTAGCGTCTTTTTGTTTAATGGTATTTATTCTAAAAGTAATACCCCCCTCCATAAAATAGGGGGAACCAATTCCTATTTCGGCATGAATTCCGAATGAATTTTCCAAATAGAATCTTATGCCATAAAGGATTTGAAAGCTATAACAGCGATAATTGGTAGTACTGAGATAGGAATCTATCCCTATGGCACACAAGTTTGTGGGAGAAGGGGTATCGTTCCAATAGCTACAGCCTAACCTGAAACCTAAGTACTCATCTATTACAGTATTCGTTTTCCCTAAATGATATAAAAGCCTACCAGCTAAATTGTTCCTGGTTATTTTATCACTAAATATGGCTGAGCCGCCAGAAAGGCTGTAGTTGATTGCATAATTTTGAGAGCCACCTGCAATTCCTATACCAAGCCTATAGAATAGACCATAGTCTACGGCTATACCTAGATATGGAACTGTTGAAAAGCTATGAAGAGTAGCATCTATATTTAAATAATTTATCTGAGGGCTGTTAATTAGGACTGAAGTAACATCATCTGCACTCTGAAAAACTGGGCTATAGCCAACGCCTCCGTTTATAACAAGTTGCCCAAACTGCTGCTGTGCATCGCAACCGAAACTTAGTAATAAAGAACAAATTAAAAAACTTCTTTTGAACATCTGTTTTAGTGGTTGATGAAATGATTTGGTAAAACAAACATAAGGAATAACAATTTAATTGGCAAGCCGAACGCCTAGATCAAACCCACCCCTACACCCCTCCAGGGAGGGGATTTTGTAGGGAGATATCGGCTTTCGACTTATAACTTACGACTTATGACTATTTTAGCACCATGATTATAAAGGAAGTTATAAATTATTTGGAGAGCGTTTGTCCATCGGCATACCAGGAGAGCTACGACAACTGCGGGCTTATAACCGGCGATGCCGACAAGGAAGTAAAAGGCATATTGCTTTGCCTGGATAGCACCGAAGCGGTGATAGAGGAGGCCATAAAGCTAAAGTGCAACATGGTTATAGCGCACCACCCCATACTGTTTGCCCCTATTAAAAAGCTGACGGGCAAAACCTATTCCGAAAGGGTTATAATAGCGGCTATAAAGCATAACATAGCCATTTATGCCATGCACACCAACCTGGATAACATACACATGGGTGTAAATGCCAAAATAGCCGAAAAGATAGGTCTTATAAATACCCGCATACTGAGCCCCAAAACAGGAATACTAAGAAAGCTGGTGACCTTTTGCCCACGAGATAATGCCGATGCGGTACGTAACGCTATTTTTAGCGCAGGCGCCGGTGTTATTGGTAACTACGACGAATGCAGCTTTAACACAGGTGGTATGGGTACGTTCAGGGCTGGTAAGGGCAGTGATCCTTATGTGGGCAAAATTGGCAGCAGCCATTATGAAAAGGAAGAACGCATAGAAACCGTATTCCCTGCACACCTTGAAAAATCTATAATAAACGCCCTTATTGATTCGCATCCTTATGAGGAAGTGGCCTATGATATTTATGCGCTTGAGAATGCGCATTATAGGGTAGGGGCAGGAATGGTAGGAGAACTGGCCAAACCTATGAAGGAAAAGGACTTTCTGGCTCATTTAAAGGATTGTATGAAGCTGTCATCCATACGGTATACAGCCCTTTTGGGTAAAAAAGTGGAAAAAGTGGCTGTTTGCGGCGGATCGGGCTCATTTTTACTGCCGGATGCCATTAAAGCAGGGGCCGATATGTTTGTTACGGCCGACTTTAAGTACCACCAGTTCTTTGATGCTGAGGGCAAGGTGGTTATAGCCGATATAGGTCATTACGAAAGCGAACAATATACCCCGCAAATAGTTTACGGCTTACTGAAAGAAAAATTTCATACCTTTGCACTCCAAATTTCCAAAACCAATACTAATCCGGTAAATTATTTATAAAACGATGGCTGCTAAATCAGGCAAAAACGGCACAGCAAAAAAATCATATTTACAAGGTCTTCAGGGCATGAGCCAGGAGCACCTGGAAGAAGAATTACGTAACCTTTACGAACTGCAAAGAGTAGATTCATTAATAGACGATATACGCACCCTTCGTGGCGAACTGCCTTTAGAAGTGCAGGATTTGGAAGATGCAGTATCTAACCTTAAAGTACGTGTTGAAAAGCAGAACGAAGAGGTTATAAACATGGAAAAGCTTATTGTAGAAAGAAAGAACACAGCTAAGGACGCTCAGGCTTTGATAAAGAAGTATGAGTCGCAACAGAATAAGGTAAGGAACAACAGAGAGTATGAATCCTTATCTAAAGAAATAGATTTTCAAAAGCTTGAAATACAACTTTCTGAAAAAAGAACCAAGGAATACAAGGCCGGCATTATAGCCAAGCAAGAGCTTATTGTGCAAAGCGAAGCCCTATTAAAGGAAAAGAACAAAGACCTGAAGGCTAAGAAAGAAGAGCTGGACAAGATAGTTTCTGAAACAGAAAAAGAAGAAAAGGCTCTGCTTAAAAAGTCAGAAGACGCGCAAAGCCATATTGACCATACCTTGCTGGAAGCATACAAACGTATCCGCCCCAACTTTAAGAACGGTCTGGCTGTAGTAACTGTAGAAAGAGAAGCCTGCAACGGTTGCTTTGTAAAGATACCTCCGCAACGACAAACAGATATTACATCGCACAAAAAGCTTGTAGTATGCGAACATTGCGGCAGAATACTTGTAGATAAGGAAATTTTGGATGAAACCAAAAAGGGCCCTTCTTCTAAGGTATTGGAGAAAATGTCGTAATTGCTTTATAATTATTACGTAAAAAGGAGGCTCATGGCCTCCTTTCTTGTTTACCGCGCCGGCTGCTAGTTGTGGCCGGTTACCATTACCTGGTACTTTATGAATAGCTTGCCCTCTTTGTGTACAAGTGAGTTGATCTTATCGTTGATGGCGGCATAGTCGGGCTGGTATATCTTTAGCATGTAGTCGCCGGGCGTCATGTCAAGTATCTCGCCGGGGCTATCACCCGAAAAGGCGTTCTGGTCGTCGCAAGGCAGTATAAGCGAAGTTATAGACTTGGATTGATCGGTGTCGTTGGACATCTCAACCCTTACAAATACGTTCTCATTCAGGAAGTGCTCGCCGGAATAGGATATGTCCATACTAAGGTTCCACAAGGGTTTGGCGTACTTTGGCAGTATAATAAGCGATGAGTACTGTATAGCCGAGAACTCGGCTTTGGAGCTGCATGTAGCATTATCGAAGCCATAGTCGGCATTGGTGTAGTAGCAACTAAGGTCAATAGTGCGAATAGCGGTATCGGGGCCTCTCCATTCGGTTGTTTCCCCATCGAAGTGAACCCTGCAGTTAGCTCCCTGGTTACCTTTGCACGAGTCGGATTTCTTCTTAATCAGGGATAGGTTTTTGCTGTGCGTTACCGGGTCTTTCTCTACACAGCTTTCTACCGAAGCTATCTGGCCTATAAAGGTACCACCTCCCTGGTATATCTGTGCGCTGCCATGTTTGGCAGGCAGTAAACCAATCGAAACTATTACTAATAGGGCCTTTGATGCTTTCACTCTCTCTTAAAGACTAATTAGGAAACGTAAATATAAAAAAATGGATAATGGCAACCTCTTTTATTAACGCATTATGCCTCTTTGGTTCAGGGCCTTTCGATACTTTATAGCACAGGCTTCCTGGTCTTTAAAAGAACTGGTAAAGTGGTGCCTGCCGGAGAGATCGGCCTCGGCGCACATATATATGTAGTCGCTTTTTTGGTAATGCAGCACGGCATCTATAGATGATGGCTCGGGCATATTGATAGGCCCGGGGGGTAAACCGGTATGAGCATAGGTGTTGTATTCCGACTCTACCTTTTTATCGCCATCCCTTACTCTTAGTATGGAGAAGTCGCCCCGGGCAAAGATAAGAGTGGGGTCGCTTTGTAAAGGCATATTCTGTTTCAGGCGATTTATATATAGCCCTGCAATGATAGGCTTTTCATAATCAACTACTGATTGCTCCGCCTGAACTATGGATGCAAGTGTGGTAACCTGTAAAGGTGTTAAGGGTATGGCAGCGGCAAGTTGGCGGCGTTCCTCTGTCCAAAAGCTTTCGTAATTCGAATGCATGTACTCTACAAAATCAGTTGGTGAATCTGTCCACAAAAGAGAGTAGGTGCCGGGTATGAACATTCCGGAGACGTTAGCAATGTTAAATCCGTACTTCTTCACGGTTTGCTTATTGGTAATGGCATTTATTATGGTGGCGGAATCAGATTCCATCTTTAATGCCAGTATGCCGGCCAATTCCTGTACATTGCGGATGTTGTGTATGCTTATGCTTTCAGGTTCTTGCTTACCTGATAAAAGAAGGTTTACAAGCTGCACATTATTCATGCCATTCATTATGCGGTAGCGGCCGGGCTTTATATGGTTTTTATATTTTTTAATACCAGCCAGTATGGTAAAGGCTTTCGGTTTTTTTAGAATGTCTTTGCTTTCGAGCATATCCAACACTTTTGCGTAATCCCAGCCCGTGTGTATGTATATAAGTTTAGACTTCTCTGTAAACCTTATACTTGGGTAATAAAATGCCCTGTAAAATATATATAAGCCTGTGCCGCCAATAATAAAAAGCAGCAACAATGCTGTATACAGCCAACGCTTTAGTGAACTTTTCTTTGCCATTTATCTCTCTTACCTAAAGTAATACAAAACTATAAAAAGCCTTGTTGCAGTTTGCCCATATTATAAACACAACCTTAAAATATATAACTTTGATTCAATATGAAGGAATTAACTTTAAGTTTAAATAACTTAAAAGTGATACATTTGTGCTTTATGCAGATAATGAAGAAAGTAAGTGTTTTTTGTTTTGTAGCAATACTGCTTTTGAGTGTTTCTGGTTGCAAAGATAGCTTGAATGTACTTGCTCCATACAAGGAAATACCTGTAGTATATGGCTTAATAGATCAAAATGATAGTGTGCAATATATACGTGTTAACCGTGCATACCAGGGAAGCGGAAATGTTTATACCATGGCTGCACAGTACGACTCTATCAACTACCCTGTTGGTACATTGGCGGTTAAAATAGTTCATTTTGTTAATGGATCACCTTCGGATACCATAGTTCTGGATACTACAACCAGTATTCCGGTAGATCCCGGTACTTTCTCATATCCCAAACAAGTATTGTATTATACAACAAAAAAACTCAACGCTAATGATCAATATAGCGTGGCGATCAATAATAAAAAAGCGAATAATGTAATAACCTCTGCGCCAACTTCTTTATTGCCCGATGTTAATGTTACTGTGCATGGGTTCACAGATTTTTTGATCACCAGCCCCATAGATTTTACATCAGCTGTTCAGTTTCCAACTACCATACAATGGATAACCAACTCATCAGCTCTTATTTATCAGCTTGATATGGTGTTTTATTATAACGAGATAGATTCAATTAAAAAAGATACCACACTTAAGTCTGTAACCTGGGGTTTTGCCGATCAAACGTCTCCAACACTGGGTTCCGGTTACACAATGTCTATACAATATTCCGGATACGGATTTCAGCAATTACTGAAAACATCTATTGCGCCGCCGCCAACCGATGTAAAGCGGGTACCTTTGTATGTGGAAGTAATGTTCAGTAGCGGTACAATGGATATGAATACATATATTAATCTTACCCAACCATCGCTGGATATTAACCAGGAAAAGCCATCGTTCACCAATTTAAAAAATGCTGTTGGTATATTTACGGCAAGACATACGCAAATGGTTAAACGACCTTTAACGGCTACTACCATAGACACTTTAGTTGATGGAAGTTTTGTACATGGACTTAATTTTAAGGTTAAGTAGCCAGAAGTATAACAAATACTGCAATGGCCGAGTTGAGTAATAAAGAAATCAGTGCGCTGATAAATTTGCTGGACGATCCGGACGACAACATATTCAGTACGGTTAAACAAAAGCTGATGAATATGGGAGAAAAGGTGATCCCTGTGCTGGAAAATGCCTGGGAAACTTCATTCAACTCTTTACTTCAAACGCGAATTGAGAATATTATTCATCGCATACAGTTTGAAAAAGTGCTTGAGGAGTTGGTATCATGGAAGAAGAAGCGCAGCAAAGATCTATGGGAAGGAGCAATGCTTGTGGCGCGTTATCAATACCCCGATCTTAACGAAGCCAAACTGTTAAAACAGTTGCAGATAATTAAACAAGACGTATGGCTGGAATTAAATGAAAACCTTACAGCGCTGGAAAAGGTAAAAGTAATAAATCATATACTTTTTGATGTACACAGGTTTGGCGGAAACACCGAAAATTATCATGCTCCTGAAAACTCGTATTTAAACAAGGTTATAGAAAATAAAAAGGGAAACCCGCTTTCACTTTCCATACTTTACCTTTTAATAGCGCAGCAATTAGATCTCCCTATATCGGGCATAAATTTGCCGGAACATTTTGTGCTTGCATATACAGATGAACATGCAGCCCCTGAATTAACAGGAGAAGACAGACTATTGTTTTACATTAACCCTTTTAGCAAAGGTGCCGTTTTTAGCCGCAAGGAAATAGATATGTTTCTAAAGCAGCTTAATATAGCGCCCGAAAAAAGTTATTACACACCCTGCAATAATGTACACATTGTACGTCGTCTTATCCGCAATCTCATTTCGGCCTACACACGTTCGGGCAACACAGAAAAGGTTCAGGAATTGGAAGAGATACTACTGGTGCTGGATGATAAATGACCCATACGTTAATTTAATTTAAAAGCCGTAAGCCAGGCCACCGGTAATATTTAAAAGCGCTATTGCAACGTCGCTATATGTATATTGATAAAATGGGGTGGTAATGTAACCTCCGTAATTCCCAAAATTAAATCCGTATAAAAAGGCTACAGAAGCCTGTATATAAAGGCGATCCGTAATAGGGAAATGAGTCCCAACTGACAGGTCGATAGCTCCTCTGGTGGCATTGTTAGATGGTGTAGTAATGTTGTAATCTTGTGGGCTACCGCTATAATTATAGGTATAATCAAAACTAGTTCCGCTGTATAAAGTATTAAGGAACCCTACCTGAGCTGTTAAATCTATACATGCTTTATGATTAGGGATAGGCAAGGATAATATAGGGCCAACCATAAACCTTAAATTTTTATATGAAGAAGGAGTATAGTTATTTAGAGTATAAGTGCCCCCTGTATAATTATACCCATAGTAATAGGAAGGATAGTATGTGATAGCCTGAAAATAAGAAGAAAAATTGAAGTTGTTTATACTGTATCCGGCGGAAAAAGAAATGCCAAAATTGCCATTTTTGCTAAGATAGGCTGAGTAATAAATATTGAAATCGGGCCCGCTTGTAGCAAAGCCGGCATTATTGGTTGGGCCAAATATCGAAAATTGTAAAGTATTAGATCCATAACTTCCAACAGGCAGGGC
>Ga0206806_1143_pt1 | contig 13111 bp, 13 predicted proteins | sample Alteio_BWOrgCont_60_FD_152911 | JGI IMG/M metagenome (GOLD analysis project Ga0206806, IMG submission 152911) | Enriched cells from forest soil in Barre Woods Harvard Forest LTER site, Petersham, Massachusetts, United States -... | ecosystem: Environmental > Terrestrial > Soil > Temperate forest >... | reverse complement strand
CAAGGCCCTGGGCAAGGTCTACCTTGAAATCAGCGGCAATATATTTTTTAACGATGTCGGGAGTATACAAGGCAACTTTTGAATACCGTTTCATGTGCGAAAAAGGAAGATCTTTGTAATTGATACCCCAGTAGAGGTAGTAGAAATAATCACGCCATTTCTCTTTGGCGTCATTCCTGATCTGGTAATACAGTGTGAAGTATCCTATCTCCATTATGACCATCTTGAGCCGCGGCATCCGGTCAATGTATTTAAGCGTGATGCGCTTGTTGTAATAAAGCGATTGGTTAACATTTGCAATATTGAATCCGCGAACAGAAAAAAAAAGCCGGGTTGACACCATAGAAAATGTGTGAAGTGCCTGCTACCAATACTTCTATGCTATCAACTTGTTTTTCCAGATAAGAGCGTTTTTGGCTATAACTATTGGGTATCTGCCCCAGCTTATACTCCAGGTAACCCCAGATAATCGCTATTGGCAGCAGAAAAACAAACAGCTTTATACACGTCTTTCTAACGTCCATGATCAGAATTGAAAATAAATGAATTTCCTGTTTTCAAACACACCAAAGTACACTATAACGAATATAAGCAGGTAATAAATGACCCACCTGACCAACAACGGGCTCCTTTTTAGCGTTTCGAAATTATTATGGCGCTGCGCCAGGTGTACCGCTTCGAGTGTTACTATTGCCAGCACGGAAAGGATAAACCCATAGGATTTTAGTGATAAATTGACGGGAAGGCGCTTATGGTGCAGTAGTTTATCCGAAACCTGTCTGAAAAATAACGGCATCTGTCGCACTATATACCATGCGTCCTTAGTCGTATTTGCTCTGAAAAATATCCATGCGAAGGAGACAAGGCAAAAGGTTGTAGCCATTTGGATCAGTTTGTGCAACCATCTCACCGACGCGATTCCCGTGATTTTGCTGATCTTCTGCCGGGCATTATAAGTTATCCGCCCGAATACCAGGTAGAAGCCGTGGAGCGCACCCCATATGATGAAGGTCCAGCTTGCGCCGTGCCACAAGCCGCTGATAAGAAAAACAAGCATCACATTGAAATATGCACGGGGAATAGCAACACGGTTTCCACCTAAAGGGATATATAAGTAATCCCGGAACCACGTTGATAAAGATATGTGCCAGCGTTTCCAGAATTCCGAAACTGATTTCGAATGATAAGGACGCTGAAAATTGGTCATTAATTTAAAACCCATAACCCTTGCACAGCCAATAGCAATATCGGAATAGGCGGAAAAGTCGCAGTATATCTGGAATGAAAAGAAGAACACGGCCAATATAATCACGGCAGGAGAGTAATGCTTAAGGTTATTAAAGACCGGGTCTACAAAAGTTGCCAGCCTGTCAGCGATCACAATTTTTTTAAACATACCCCAGAGTATCATTTTAAGGCCGTCAGAAACGTTCTCATATTTCAGCCATTTTCTTTCATGCAGCTGTGGGAGCAGGTTATAGGGCCTTTCTATGGGCCCTGCCACCAGTTGAGGATAGAACATCACATATAGCGCATAAATACCCAAATGCCGTTCCGCTTTTTGATTACCCCTGTATACCTCTATAGTATAGCTCATGGCCTGGAACGTGTGAAAGGATAGCCCTATGGGCAAGATTATGTTTAACAGCGGCCATGAAGCCGAAATATTCAGGGTATGAAATAAAGCATTGAAATTGCCGATCAGGAAGTTCAGGTATTTAAACACAACAAGTATGCCGATATTTGTAACCAGGCTTAAGATCAAAAAATATTTACGCTTTGCCCCCGTCGCCTGCTCAATAACGATCCCGGCTATATAATCTACGATTACAGTCAGGAAAAGAATAAGTACATAAACGGGAATGAAGGCACAATAAAATACACAGCTGGCTATAAGCAGGTGTACCCACCGAAACCTGTGCGGTAACAAAAAGTATATTATCGTTACAACCGGAAAAAATAAAAAAAACTGGAACGAGTTAAATAGCATTTTGAAAATATAGCAAACAAACTTAGTGAAATAATTTATTTGCAGCTTTTAATTATCTTCAACCGGGATATTTGCAGTGTCCGGTAACAATTTATTTATTTTAAACACCTGTTTTCAGAAATGAAGCTCGGAATCATGCAGCCATATATATTCCCGTACATTGGCTACTTCCAGTTGATCAACTCAGTGGATAGGTTTGTAGTGTATGATGATGTAACCTTTATAAAGCAGGGATGGATAAACAGAAATAAAATATTACTGAAAGGCGAAGGCCACGTATTTACGGTGCCATTAAAAAGTGTCAGTTCATATACAACGATTGCGGAAACGGAGATCAATCATAACCTGTATGAGGGATGGCGCAATAAATTCTATAAAACGCTGACGCAGGCTTATGCCAAAGCTCCTTACTACAAAGAGGCTATAGAGATAATTGCAGTTGTACTTGACAGTCAGTGCAATACAATCAGTGAACTTGCTGCCAGGAGCCTTGTGGATACCTGTAAATATATAGGCGTGGATACTGCTTTTGTGTCTACCGCAACCGGTTATGGCAACAGTGGGTTAAAAGCGGAAGAAAGAGTTTTGGATATTTGCAAACAGGAAAAAGCAGCGGTTTATATTAATCCTATTGGTGGTAAGGAGTTGTACTCAAAAGAAGATTTCAAAAAAACGGGAATGGAATTGTATTTTATCAGGTCGCGCAACATCACCTATACACAGTTTAACGCTACTTTTGTACCGTGGCTGTCAATTATAGATGTCATAATGTTTAATGCTCCCGCAGAAATAAAAAAATTCTTAAACGAATACGACCTGGAATAAACGATGAAGGATATTGGCGGTTATTTTGAATTAGAATTAAACAAAGGGGGTAATCGTTATCACGACACTCCTCACGCTATGAAGAGTGGCCGCTCTTCCCTTCATTATATACTTAACCACATAACACCCAGCCTGGTATATATTCCTTATTATACCTGTGATGCTTTGCTGGAGCCGTTTAAGGTGGCAAATATAAAGTATAGTTTTTACCAGATCAATGAACAACTGGAACCCACAAATCTTATTGAGCTTCAGCCCGGCGAATATTTTTTGTACGTGAATTACCTGGATGTCAAACGAGACACTGTTTCCTGGCTTTCTAAGCTATATAAGGATAGACTGATCGTTGATGCTACCCAGGCTTTTTTTATGAAGGGAAATGGAGTATCGTGGTTTTTTAATTCGTGCAGGAAATTTTTCGGTGTGCCGGATGGGTCTTACATGTATACACCCGCCGGCATACAGATGCCCATAGTTGACACCCCGAACGAGGAATATATAACAGACCATTTAATTAAGAGATTTAACGGGCATACCAATGACGGTTATACCGATTTTTTAAAAAATGAAGAGTTAACAGATAGTACCATCAGCGGCATGTCTAACCTAACTGAATATCTGCTTTCGGGCGTTGATTATAATACTGCGATGACGCAAAGAAGAGAAAACTACGCTTTTCTGCATAAGGAATTTAAGGAGATAAACCGGTTTGATGCAACAGAGGACAATGACAGTGTACCAATGTGCTATCCATTGCTGCTCGATAAAAAGACAGAAAAGAGCTTGTTGTTTGATCAGCATATTTTCATACCCGGCTTCTGGAAAGATGTGCAGGAACGTAGGGTAGACGGATTTGAATTTGAAAAAAGCCTTGCAGACAATTTGTGGCCGCTGCCTGTTGATCACCGGTACTCCATACAAGACATGGGAACAATCGCAGACGCCTTAACAAACGTTATACTAAAGTAAATGAAGAAAGTAAGTGTTTTCCTGATCACTTATAACCATGAAAAATACATTGGCACTGCCATAGAGAGCATTGTTTCCCAAAACGTGAATTTCGATTTCGAACTGGTAATCGGCGAAGATTATAGCAAGGATAAAACACGCGCTATCTGTGAGCAGTATGCCGCAAAGTATCCAAGTATCATAAACCTGCTGCCATCTGATAAGAATTACGGCCCGATGGGCAATACTATACGGACGTTATACGCCTGCACCGGCACATACATAGCACTGTGCGAAGGCGATGATTACTGGACAGATAATAACAAACTGCAAAAGCAGGCCGACTTCCTGGATGCCAACCCCGATTACTCCATGTGTTTTTCTGAAGTGCAGGTAATCGACGAGATGGGCTGGCAACTTCCTGATGAACGGTATTTTCCGAAGATAGGCAAGGATACCATTACCATGGAAGACATCATACTTTCAGATGTAAGCCTCATACCTACTGCAACCATATTTTTCAGAAATCTGCTGCCCAATCCTTTCCCTGATTTTTATTACCACACTTTTTCCGGCGACCTGTTTTTGCATTTGCTGCTGGCAGACAAAGGGAAAGCGAAGTACATGCATGAAAAGCTGGCTGTATACCGCAATCATGAGGGAGGCCTAACCAAAAGCCCTGCGCAAATAGAAAAGACGCTGAATAATATCTTCCAGTTTTATGTAACCGTGAATGAGTATTTTAATTACAAGTATGATGCACTCATCAGAAAGCGGCTGTTTGAAATGTCTAAAACAAGGTTGATATACGGATCGAGGGAGAAGAAGGGGCTGGAGAAAATAAAATATTACTTCAAAGAAATGCCCCGCTACCTGAAGTACTCTGACAAGATAAATTTTAAAGAACTGGCATATTATAACCTCATTTTGTTTTTCCCTTCTTTGCTGAAAAGGCTAAAGAAATAATATCGCCATTACACTTCCAGGATTCTTTTCTCCTTCATTTTAAACCCTTTCTCACTAATATCTTTTACCGCGGCAAAGTTAGTCTTCTCCAACTCGGTATAAGGAGCGGAGCCGGGCAAGCCAAAGTAGTATGATGGCACTTCGCCAAGCGAACGTGTCTGATACCCTCCGGCATCAAGCATATCAACACCCTGCATGAGTATCTCCTTACCAAGCATGATGTTTTCGTACTGAATGTCTAAAAAGGTGGTTGACTTGCTGTTGAGTGCCTGTTGTTTGATAATAACGCCGGTATCAAGCGTAGCATCAATGAAGTGGCAGGTAACACCTATCTTATCTTTAATACCATAGTACATGCACCAGAATGTTGACTCTATACCACGTATCTCAGGCGCTATACCATGATGGAGGTTGATGGTTGCTTTCGCAGCGAGGCTGAAAATGTTTTGTTTGAGGATACCTGCGCCGGCTTGTATGATAAGATCAGGCTTTGTCTCCTTTAAGAAGTGCTCGCTAAGTTCATCGTTTACAGCACTTGCATACCCTGTTTTGAACTCCTTATGACCTATAAGCGGAATTTCCTTTTTTAGTCGCTTGTCTAATGCAATAAGATCTCTGCCAAAGTCGAACCTTCCATCATCAAATCGCCACTCGCCATATATTTTTTTCAGCCTGTCGGTCAGGCTCGGTTTGGGTTGTGGCTGGTGTCTTATTTTCAGAAACGTATAGTTATGGTCCGGTCTGCTTTGTATGAGGTAGCTCATATTCAGCTGGCTCGCAACCGTGGCCTCGTCGGCGGTATAGAAGCATATATTCACTGATGCAGGATTTTGTAAACCATTTTATGCGTATTGCCCATGCTTGGATACAAGCCAATCCTGTCATAGGTAAAATCTCTTTTCGCACCATCATGATAGCGATAGTCAACCACAAATTGTTTTACGATCCCTTCTTTATAGAGTGAATCATTGAGTTGCTCAGTGTACGAGCCATCCGGAAAACCTATGGTTGTTACCGGTTTTTGAGTGATCTGCTCCAGGTATGCTTTTGATTTAACAACTTCAGCAACAGCATCATCGTTAGAGAGTGACCCTAAATTATTGTGGTAAAATCCGTGTGAACCGATGGTGATATTCCCGCTCAGTGATGCCTTACGTATCTGCTCGTCTGTCATCAGTTGCCAGTAGTCTTCCAGTTCTTTATTTCTGCGAATATCATAGATGTTCAGCAACTGGGTCAGTAGTTCTTCTTTTTCAGTATAACCACTTTTGCTGCTGCGCCTGATATAAGTTGGCAGTGACAATGCATGTTCTTCATTAATAAATTCACCATTCTTCAGCATGAAATCCATACCTCCGAGCGACACTTTAATATCCTGCTTACCGTAGTGCGAAATAATATCAACAGCATCTGCCCAAAGTATATTCTTCCCTACAGTCGCCAGCCCGGTTATAAAAAAAAAAGCGTGTGCATTGTATTTATCCAGCAATGGCAATGCATAATTAAAGTTATTGGCATAGCCATCGTCAAACGTGAGTACCAGGTTGGGCCTCTTCTTTGAAAAATTATTATTGACGAGTTCCGTATAGGTTAAAACATGAAAATGCTTTTTGAAGTATGCCAGGTGTTTTTCAAAATTAGTTTTACTAAAAAAACGCTCATTAAATTTTGTATTCTGTATCTTATCAATGCCATGATACATGGCCACTATGAATTTATTGCCGGTATTCTTTGAATAGATACCCTTATCTATCAAATTATTGGCAACTAACCTTTTGGCACTCCCTATTTTAGAAAAAATCCTTTCGATCTTCATTGATAAAATAATATCAGCGACACCTGCGGCCAATGCTGACGGATAAAGATACAAAAAAACAAGTGTGGTTAATGTGCTAAAGCTGTGCGGTAAAAAAACTACTTTTACGGGAATTATTAATCATCAAAGGGTCTAACTTTATTGTGCTATGAGGGTATGGGCTTTCCCATCTTTTTATCCATATGATTATCCGGGGCTTACCAATACCGGTATTTTTGCCCACAGGCAATACAAAGGATTAGTGCAAAATGGCGCAGAACTAACCGTAATAGTTCCTGTTCCATGGAGCCCACTGGCGCCATTCTCATCCCTGCACCCTGAATGGAAGAAGCAGCAGGAGATGGGCTACCCATATAAAAGAGTTTATGACGGCATCACGGTTTATCACCCGCGTATTGCAAACATGAAGCCAAGCCGCTTTGTGAAAAAATCTTATGCGGAGCGTTTTGTAGATGCGGTTGCAAAATTCTTTAAGGACAAAAAAATAAAGCTGGACCCCAAAACTGATATCTTCTATTCACAATGGCTGCCGGGTTCTGTGCTGGTTCAGCTTGCCGCGCACAGGCTGGGGGTAAAGTCGGCTATACTATCCATAGGTGACGATGTGGCGCTGTGGCCTAATAGCAGCAAGGGCAACCTGGAGCAGTTCAAAAAATTACTGGAGGAAGCAGACTTGCGGTTTGACTGCGCTGACTACCTGGGTAGGCAGTCTAATAAACTTATTGGCAAAGACCTACCATATACGGTGGTGGGCTGGGGCGTGGACTACAACTTTTTCAAACCGGTAACTGCCACTGAGAAAAATACACTTCGGGCAAAATATTCAATTCCCGATGACAAGGCGGTGATACTGAATGTAGGCACCGGAGGCATCCGGAAAGGCTGGCTGGATTTAATGGACGCACTGGTGACGGTGAAAAAAAGTAATCCCAACTTCGTGCTCATAGCCGTCCATGCCGGAGTCCCGGAGTTTGATTTTCCACAAGAGGCGGAGAAACGAGGCCTGAAAGACAATTATATTGACTTGCCAAACCAGCCACCGGAAGCACTTAATAAGATATACAACATGGCGGATATCTTCTGCCTGCCATCGCATTCCGAAGGTATGGCCAATGTGGTGCTTGAAGCTATGTCATCGGGCCTAGCTACGATAACAACAACTGTGGGGGGGCACCCGGAGGTTATCGACAGTGGCATGAATGGCATCCTTGTACCGCCACAGCAACCGCTTGCGCTTGCCGAAAAGTTACTTTACCTCGTCAATAACAGCAGCGCAAGGGCAGAACTGGGTGCAGCAGCCAGGGAATACATTGTAAAAAAGTGGGGAAATAATACCGACAAAGCCAAAGTGCTGTATGAAAAATTTAATGCACGTTTGAAAGGCTGATACTTTTTATTTTGCTGACTATAGATGTCCCACACCTTTGAGGTGTGGGACATCTAGCTAAAATTGCTATTTTTAGCCCGGCTAATTTCACTTCATGACTAAAATACTGATCACCGGCGGCGCCGGTTTTGTGGGCAGTTCACTCGCTGACAGCCTGTTAAAGGATAAGAACAACTTCGTGGTATTGGTAGATAGTTTTCTTACGGGATATGAGCATCATGTTCCCAAAGCAGAAAACTGCAGGTTTATCAAATGCGATGTAAATAACTACCGCGACATCTCTTCTGTAATGGAGCGTTATGGATTTGATTATGTATTCCATTATGCCGCTGTAGTTGGTGTGCTGCGTACTATCAATAACCCCAAGATGGTGCTGGACGATGTATGGGGCATGGAAAATATTTTCATGCTGTCGAAAAATACCGGTGTGAAACGCATATTCTTTTCTTCTTCATCAGAAGTATATGGTGAGCCCGTGCATCTGCCACAGCACGAGCATGAGACGCCGCTCAACTCGAAACTGCCATACGCAGTTATCAAAAACCTGGGCGAATGTTTCTGCCGCACTTACAAGCAGGAGTACGGGCTTGACTATACCATTCTGCGCTTCTTCAATACATACGGGCCGAAGCAAAGCGCCGATTTTGTGATGTCAAAGTTTTTGAATTTCGCACTGAAGAATGAGCCGATACCTGTCTATGGCGATGGGTCACAGACGCGCACCTTTTGCTATATACAAGACAATATTGACTTTACCATAGACATTTTTAAGCACGATCACTTCCTGAATGATGTGGTAAATGTGGGCAACGACCAGCTTACAACGGTTAAGGAACTTGCAGAGATCATAATTGATATAACAGGATCAAAATCTACTATCAGTCATTTACCGCCATTGAAAGAGGGCGATATGACCCGCAGGCAACCGGATATTTCTAAAATGCGTTCTGTACTGAAAAGAGACCTTACTGAACTGAGAACAGGGATAGGACATATTTTGAAGGCGTGGGGGAAATAGACTTTATACATATCAACAAAGTGTTCATTTATGAAAAAGGGTAAATCAGAATTCACGCCTGAAGAGGAAGAGAGAATTATAATTCTGTTATCTATTTTGAGAGATGCTACGCGAGAAAAGCAAAAGCAAATACGGCGAAAACTTAGAAAAAATTACGGTTTTTATATTTCCAATTTCACCTCGTCAAAAAAAGGGTTTACCAAAACAGACTTTGAAGATTTGAAGAAAAAAAGAGTTGTTACAATAAGGAATGGATAATTTATGAATGAAGAAATCGTCTTCAGCAGTCATTCGGCAAGTCTCTTGAGAACAGAGTCGTATTTCGTCCTAATACTATTGTAATGACCCGACAAGTTTACTGCATTTTTTTCGTTTATATCGATATTACAAAGAAAATCCAGAATTGCTTTCAGACTAATTTCATCGTCTATTGTCACAATTTTAAAAGCAAATTGCCTTATAACCTCTGCCTTTAATTGCGAAATGTTCATAGTCGGGTGTTTCAATAATAAAAACTTCCTATAAAAACTATACATGGGCAACCACAAGGGTTGCCCTACATTGTGCGGGTTACTTTTCCATCTTTTAATTGGTAATTCCATCCGCTTTCGGGGCATGTGGCTATCCCGTCTTTGAATATGAGTCTATGCCCATGCTCACTCATCCAGCCAGTCTGTTTGGCTGGGTTGCCTACTACCAGTGCATAAGCAGGTACATCTTTAGTCACTACCGCGCCTGCACCTATGAAGGCATACTCGCCTATGTTATGGCCGCATACAATGGTGGCGTTAGCACCTATGGTTGCGCCTTTGCCAACGTGGGTTCGGCTATATTGTCCCCGCCTGTTTACAGCGCTGCGGGGATTAGTGACATTTGTAAACACACATGACGGGCCCAGGAACACATCATCATCGCACGTAACACCTGTGTATACAGATACATTGTTCTGGATCTTTACATTTTTACCCAACACTACTTCAGGGAATATAACGCAATTCTGCCCGATATTGCAGCCCTCGCCTATTTTACACCCGGGCATGATGTGGCAGAAATGCCAGATCTTCACATTGTGGCCTATCTCGCAGCCATCATCAACTACAGCAGTTGGGTGAACGTAATAATCCATATGTAAAATAAAAAGTAAAAATAGCTAAAATAAGCAAGGCTGCATAAGGTGGGCGGCTGTTCAGATTGTTGTGGAGGATTTTTTATACTTTAGGAGCCCGAAATACCAATATATATGAATGACCAGATACGCACGTTAGCGCCCCAGCCTTTATGGAACCATTTTGCAGACCTGAACGCTGTGCCACGCCCTTCAAAAAAAGAACAGCGGGTAATCGCCTTTATGAAAGCATTTGGGGAAAGCCTGAATTTAGCAACATCTGTAGATGAAGTCGGGAATGTGCTCATAAAAAAGCCGGCAACGAAGGGCATGGAAAGCCGCCAGACCGTGGTGCTGCAAAGCCACCTGGATATGGTGACCCAAAAAAACGCAGATACTAATTTCGATTTTGATACCCAAGGCATAGAAATGTATGTCGATGGTGATTGGGTGCGTGCTAAAGGCACAACGCTGGGCGCAGACAACGGCATAGGTGTTTCGTCTATTATGTCATTATTGTCGTCAACTGATATTCCACATCCTGCCATTGAAGCGTTGTTCACTATTGACGAAGAAACCGGCCTGACCGGTGCAACTGCATTAAGAGGCGGTGTGCTTTCAGGCGCAATATTACTGAACCTGGATACGGAGGCCGACAACGAACTGACTATTGGCTGCGCCGGTGGTGTTGATGTTACCGGAACGGGCAGCTACAATCTGGTGAAACCTGAAGGAAATACCGCGTTTACTATAGCGGTGAAAGGCCTTACCGGCGGGCATTCCGGCGGGGATATTCACTTGGGAAGGGGCAATGCGAACAAATTAATGAACCGCATTTTGTTCAGCCTTACAAAAGAATATGGCATAGGTATTGCATCCATCAATGGAGGCAGCCTGCGCAATGCAATACCCCGCGAATCGGTGGCGGTGATCGTTGTTGATGGAAATAAGGCAGCGGCAGTTCAACAGGCGGTCGCATCGCTTGGCAGTGTTTTAAAAGAAGAATATAAAGTAACAGATCCTAATCTTGCGGTAACTATAGAGAATGCCACCGTTCCCGGGAACGTGATGGATAAAGACTTTCAGCAAAAACTACTTAGAGCCATTTACGCCTGCCCTAACGGCATATACCGCATGAGTCCGGAAATAAGCGGGCTGGTGCAAAGCTCTAATAACCTGTCACGGATTTTAGTCGCTGATGGCGCATACAGCCTGCAGTGCCTTACACGCAGCTCGGTTGAGTCAGAAAAAAATGACCTCGCGTCAGCTATCTCCAGCGCCTTCGAATTGATGGGTGCCAGTATGACGTTTGCAGGCGACTATCCGGGATGGCAGCCCAAGCCCGATGCACCCATTGTGCAGCTAATGGTACATTTATACAAGGAAATGTTCAAAGATGATCCGCATGTAAACGCCGTACATGCGGGACTTGAATGCGGCATCCTGGGCACCAACTACCCCAATATGCAAATGATCTCCTTTGGCCCCAATATTGTAGGCGCACACTCACCTGATGAGCGCGCGCAAATATCATCTGTTCAGAAATTCTGGTCGTTCTTATTGGCAACTTTGAACCGCATCCCGTAAGTGTTCTTTCTGTAAAGGCACTCGGATTTAAAGCACTGCTTTTATCAACGGGTGGTAATCTCCTTTGGGGCCTATAGGCGTTGCTACCCGTATATCATGCACTATGTTGATACTTGGTAACGCCTGGTCAAGTCCAAAACCATTACCCTTTAGTATCTCTTCATAACTGCGCGTATGCAGGTTACCAAAGCCGTCACTGAATTCCACCTCTTCACCATCTACCGTTATAGCGCGGAAAGTGCGCTTGCCCGTTTGCTTTGCTTCTTCAGGCAGGTATGCATCGTTGACGCTGAGAAACCACCGTACTCTTGCTTTCTCTAAACCAAGAAAGCCCGCAGCTCTGTCTGGTTCTGACATGTGCACAATGTTTTCATGCGGCTTTCCGAATATCCACGTGAGCATGTCAAAGAAATGAATACCGATATTCGTGGCAATACCGCCGGATTTATTGGCATCCCCCTTCCAACTATTGAAATACCAGTTGCCGCGTGATGTGAGATAAGTAAGATCTATGTCATATATCCTGTCTCCCGACTGTGCTATCTTTTCTTTGAGCGCTATAATGCTGGGGTGCAGGCGCAGTTGCAGTATGTTGTATGCTTTGTTGCCTGTTTCGTCTTCTATTTCTTTCAGTGCTTCCAGGTTCCATGGATTGAGCACAAGCGGCTTTTCACAAATAGCATCGGCATGATTACGCAGTGCAAAACGGATGTGCGAGTCGTGCAGGTAGTTTGGGGTGCAAATGGTTACATAATCTATTTGTGTGCCTTTTCTCTTCAGCTTACCCACCCAGCGGTCGAACCGCTCAAATTCTGTAAAGAAATTTGCGTTTGGGAAATAGCTGTCCAGTATACCCACACTGTCAAACTTATCCAGTGCACCAAGCAGCATATTGTTAGTATCGCGTATCGCCGTTAAATGCCGGGGAGCGATATATCCGGCAACCCCTATCATTGCAAAATTGTTCATAATCTGCTGTAAAAATACAATTCGGAAAGCTAACTTTTACCGGCTTTTTGTAACGCATGTGCATACATTTCCCGCTCTTTGGGCACATTAGCCCTCCAGGTATATTGCTCCTCCACAAATTTACGTGCGTTATTCCTTGCCGCGCTTGCGTTCTCAGCATACCATTGCAGGGCTCGTTTCACCTCCTCCTTAAAATCATTTTGCCCCTCTTTACCCCAAAGTTTTACGATACAACCTATCCCATACTTACCGAGTAATTCCGACATTTTACCAGTGCCTTCTTCCAGCACCACAGGTATACCCGCACTGAGATACTCACCAAATTTCACCGGCTGGGAAAAATTATTTTGAACAGAAGGCGCCCTTAGCAACAGCCCAAGGTCCATGCCGGTAAGATAATCACCTACTTCATTTTGCGGCACGCTTATTACCCGCACCCTGTCACTATCAATATTGAACTTATTGAGCAGTGCCAGCATTTTATCTTTATTCTGGGTAAT